>JACKQG010000293.1_pt1 | contig 73479 bp, 41 predicted proteins | sample 8237621 | NCBI WGS metagenome assembly JACKQG01 (sample SAMN15677084, study PRJNA649215) | marine metagenome | biome: marine; feature: Black Sea; material: saline water; isolation source: suspended particulate matter (SPM) from the Black Sea western gyre | collected 2013-06-09/2013-06-10 | depth... | reverse complement strand
TTGGCAAGTTGAGGGCTCCCGACGCAGTCGGCCCTTTGCTGGAAGTCATTCGCGAAGGTTACGCGTTTTCTGACTCGACGGCCCCGGCGTCAGCCAAGCACACGGTCAATGTCCTGAATGTCGATGGGAAGCCACAACGTCAGAGCCAGACGGTTCGATGGCTGGGCTATTTGTGTTCGGCCCTGGGGCATATTGGGACGGACGACGCCCGTGTGGCGCTCGAATCGTTGGCCACCGACCCTGATGCGCCGCGCGACGTCCGTTACGGAAGCGTCGTCGGTTTGGGTCACATCGGTTCGGTGGAATCCCTGCCCGCACTTCGGGAAGCGGCGGAGCAGGACATCATCTGGATGATCCGCGACGTGGCCAGCCAGACTATCCACGACTCGTTCTTGGCAGAATGATGGGGGCAGAATCATAAGAAGACAGATCTGAAATAGTTCTGCCCCCATCATTCTGCCAACCGTTTTTTGAAGAAACAATTTGGAGTCAACAATGAGGCGTGTGACAATTCTCACTTGGTCGGTTCTGCTGGCGCTGTGCCTCACGGGACGCGCAAGCGAGCAACCGGGCGTTTCCGAGAAACTACCCACACTGTTCGACCAGTTCCGCCAGGCGCCCACGGCACAGAACGCACTGCAACTCGCTAAGGACGGTCTCGCCGATCCGTCGAAGCTACGACTCGGATTGATGCTGACCGAGCGGCATTCCAGACTGCTCGCATGGGCGCTTTATCACTATCCGATTCCTGCGGTGCGGAGAGACTTGGAACCGATGCTCAAATCGCCGGATCAGGTCGCGGGTTTCTGGGCTGCGAAGGCGTTGGGCCGAATCGCGGACGCTGCCAGTCTTCCGGCTTTGGCCCAACAGTTCCCCGAAGAAGAGAACCAGTTTTGGGAGGTCAGCAGCGGCGGACCGGACGCCCGACGACGAATGTACTACTTTCGATACCAGCAGAAGCCGGGACTGCCGGCCCAACGCGTGGCCGTCGATGCTCCGCCGGAGATGCCGAACATCCGCGTGGCCTACGCGTCATTGGAGGCACTTGGTCGCATCGGTGGGCCGGCCGCCGAGAAGCTCTTGATGCAGCAAGCTGCTCGCGATCACTACTTGATTCGCCACGGTGCCGTGCGCGCCTTGGGCGAATTGCGATGTGTCGCCGCCAGGGATACGCTCAGAAGCACGGCGGCCAATGATCCGGTGCTTATCGTGCGTATGGCGGCCAAAGAAGCACTGGCGCGGATCGAAGGACGCGCGCGGCCGCAGGCGTCGCCTTTACCCAATGTGCCCCCGGCGATCGTCTTCATGAAGACCAAGGAACGGACGGAATCGAACCTAGGCTTTCGGGATTCCTATCCCTATCCGATCCTACCGTGGTACGCCTGGGGACAGAATCTCTATGTCCTCGAACCGCCGCAACCGGACGGCGAACTGCGGAACCTGACCAATCTGACGGACGGCGCCGTGCAAGGTGCGGAACTCGCGTACGACGGCACGAAGGTCTTGTTCGCCATGCGCAAGGACTTCAAGACGGACGGATTTCACATCTACGAGATCAAACTCGACGGCACCGGACTGCGACAACTGACGTTCGGCAACTGCAACGACGTCGATCCCTATTACCTGCCGGATGGCCGGATCGTCTTTTGCTCGGACCGCGCCGGATACCGCGAGTTCTATCACCAGGAACGATCGCGCGTCCTGTACACGATGAACGCCGATGGAAGCGACATCCAGCAGATCAGCTTCAACCCGAACTCGGACTTCGAGCCCATCGTGCTGGACGACGGGCGGGTGCTCTACGCCAGCTATCGTTTCTACGGATGGGACGGTGGCCCAACGGCGATACCTCAGGATCCCCGAAAAGGAATCAGCCGCATCGAGACGATCCTCCGCACCGTCCTTCCCGACGGCACTCAGGATCAACTTTTCTACGGCAGCATGCGAGGCGGTTTCTACAGCACGCTGCGTCCCATGCCCTATGCGAATCAGTACCAGACCACTGCCTGGCCGCGCACGGACCAGATGATGGGCGTCTCGGTCAGCTTCCCGCGAGTCCTTCACGACGGGCGGCTAATCTGCGTCACGCCCGCGGGCCTCACAATCCTTGATCCCTCGGCCGATCCCATGGACTGCGAAATCCCGCTCTACCCGGAGATTCTGAACCTGGCGGGCGGCGAGGAAGTCTACATCCATAGCTTTGACGACCAGAATCCGATTGGGCGTCTCACATCGCCGTATCCCATTGGCGGCGACTGGGTTTTGGTCTCCCACGCGCCGTGGTATGACACTCGATGGAACGGCTACGGCATTTTTCTGTTCAACCTCAAGACGCGCGAGACGAGACTTGTCTACGACGATCCGGAGATGAGCGATGTCGATGCTATTCCTGTCATCCCGCGCCGCCGGCCGAGGGCGATTGCCGTCTCCAAGGAGCGCCCGAAGTCGGATACGGGCTATGTCTTTTGCAGTTCGGTGTTCAACTCCGACTTGCCTTTTGACCGGACGAAGGTCGCAGCAGTCCGAGTCCTGGAGGCCGTACAAGTGGGCATGTCGCTGAACGGCAACTTGGGATTTCAAACGCGCTCTCTTGGCACGGCACCGATCGCCGAGGACGGTTCGTTTCACGTGGAAGTCCCGGCGGACACGCCCTTCCGTTTCGCGCTGGTCGACCTCGACGGAAAGACACTGGTTCACGAGACTGAGTTCAACTACGTCCGTCCGAACGAACGGAAGAGCTGTGTCGGATGTCACGAACCCAAAGGCATAACCCCGACGGACACGATCGGCAAAGCCGCCATGCGTCCGCCTTACCGGGCTGTGCGAAAAGCCGGCGATCCAGTCTTCGGCGGAACGGTCAACCGGTCGTACAACTACATCATCCGAGAATAGAACTACATGAGACTTCCATACGTCGTTCCGATCGTGCTGCTTGGCTTGGCGAACGTCTCGTCTGCTGAAGTGCAGGTGACGCAGACCGCCAATGCCGTCACGATTTCGAATGGGACAGCGACCCTGGCCGTACAGATACGGGACGGACGGACTAACGCCTTCCGTCTGGTCGATGCTACGTCGGACGATGTCCTCGCGCAAATCGAAATCGGCGGACTTGGCCGTTGGACCGCCGGGTGCTCGGCCGAATCGAACGGTCGCGTCGGCAGCATCAAATTCCACTCGATCGACACATCGGCGACCGGGCGCGTGCCTGAGTTCAGCAACGATTCCGAGATACACGTCGAATTGCACGAATCCGATCCGTTCCCAGTGGTGCGTTTTCGCCTAAGGGCCGAGCGTTTCGACAAGGCGACGTGGGAGAAGGCTGTCGGTGGCCGAATCCCGATTCACTTCCTGAGCTGCCGCATGGATGAGGCCCAGTTCTTCTATCGCGGTGGATTCCACAGTCCTTCGCCCACGGTCGATGTGTTTTCGATTCGCTCTTCGTCGATGCGGGGCGAGTGGGATGGCGATTGGAGCTGCGCCGCAGAGATGAGGGCGTGCCCAGTCCCGGCCGTGGGTTTGTGGGACACGCAACACTCGCACTTCGTGGCATACGAATTTCAGGAAGCACGTAGTTCCGACAAGTCGAGCAAGCACATCGCATCTGCCTATTGCGGCGGGCTTCCGAACGATGGGAGGCAATTTGTCACGCTCATGCTGGCAGAGGGCAGCGTCGTGGAAAGCCGGTTCAGACTGCTTTATTCCACGCAACTCCCACCGACCGCGTCACCCAATCGTCTTGTATTGCAGCACATCTGGAACACCTATCGCGACAATCTCCCGCGGGCACCGGGGACCAGCGACCTTGGTTATCTACCCAGCCGAGATCAATTCCTGCCGGATGATAAAACGACGGCGACCTTTTTCCATCGCGTGCGCAAGAACTCGCGGCACGAGTCGATCGGCGTTTTCACAGATAACACGCTTGTCCCTAGCGGCGACTACCGAGGCACGTTGAATCTCCTTCAGGAAGAGAAAGGGCCCAGACAGGAACGGCTGTTTCAGCAATGGGCGCTGCTGCGCGAGAAGGCCATCCGCAGGCGGATCGGCGACGACGATTGCGTCTTCTGGCGATTCCCGGTCGAAGGTGATTATGAGCCGTCGTTTGGCAATCCGGCCGCGTCCGAACACAGTCCAGCCACGTGGCGGATCGGTGCGTCATTGCTTGCCATGTACCGGGCTACGAAGGACGCCGCGCTCTTGGAGTACATCGACGGCATCTTTCGTTGGACACGGCATTGCTCGTTTACGCGAGCCGGCGATCCTAGTCTGCCTGGAGCCACGTCGATCGTGCCGGCGCATGTGTGCGCGGTTGAATTCCTGCTGAACTACCACCACTTATTCCAGAACGACTCGGACGCGCAGCGTCGCGCAACGGCGGAAGAAGCCATCGCGCTTGGTCACGCGGTGCTCTATCGGTGCTTGGCCATCTACACGGATGACCCGGACGAAACCGATCAGCTCGATCCGACCTTCCTGATCCAGGTCACTAGCGCGCGAAGTGCGGCGGGCTGCGTCAGTTGGAAGGACACAGGCGAGCTGACTCGCGCCATGGTCCTCTATCACACCGAAACCGGCGATCCGCTCCTGGAGTATCTGGTTCGGGGTGTGCTGCAGCGTTACCACATCGGCGTCGAGTCCGACGGTTTCCATAGGATCGAAACAGTCGACGTTCTTGGGATCGGCGAAGACACGAAGGGCCGCCGCATGGGGCTGTCGCCGCTCGACGACGTTTTCGCTGGCTCTCTTCAGCCAATCGGTTCCGCGCGGGTGCGCGTGCTCTGCGGACGAAAGGCGGCCTTCGCCGTCTGTTCCGACATCGAAGCACAAGTTCGTGACTACCAGTTCACAAAAGACGGCGACGTGCGTTTCACGCTCGCTGCCGACCGATTCAAGCCAATCGACATCAACGTGACCGCTCCGCTTCGCGATCTGCGCGGCAAGAGGATCGTCGTGAATGGGAAGGAAGTCGAGACGCAGATCATCGGACGTCACGGCGAAAACGCCGTTGTTCGTAATGTCAGTCCACACTTGTTGCCTTCGACAGAGCCGCAAGATATCCCTGAAACTTGGGGCGACGCCACTTTCGTGAAGCTTCCCAGTAACGTGACGTTGGACACGTCCTGGGAAAACGGCCTCTCTTGGGCTGGACTCAACGATGGCGTTCACTTTGCATGGGGAGTCCCCTTTCGTATCTCCACGGGCGACATGACGGCCGTCGATCTTGCGAAAGGGCCGACCACGGTGAAGCCGTCAGGCAAGTTGGCTGACTTGTTCGTGTTCGCGGCGTCTTCGCCAAATGCTCCGTCCGTCAAGCTCACCTATGCCGATGGGATGACGCACAGGCAGCAACTCGGCCTGCGCCTTCCCGCGCTTGCGTCGAGTCCGATCAGAAACTGGCAGATCGATCTGTATCCTGTCACACTTCAGCGGCCCGACAAGGCGATCGCGAGCATCGAAGTCTCAGGGGATACACTGTTATTCGCCATGACGATGTGCCAAAGCCGGAACCCCGCTTTTCAGGTGGCCGTGGCAGAACAAGAAGCGAAAAGGAAAGCGAAAGAGGTCGAGGCGAAGGCCGCACGAGAAAAGGCACAAGCCGTCGATCGCATGGTGCCGGAGTCTCGCGCTCAGGTTGCCGCTGCGACACTGGGCAAGACGCTACGCATCGGCTTCCTGCCTCCACACGAAGCATACACCGACACTCTCCGAACGGCTTGTGGTTCGTTGGGCGTACCGCCCGTCCTGCTGTCGCCAGAGGAGATCATCGATCCGCAGCGGTTCAACGCGCGGCGTTACCCGATCGTCGTCTACTCATCGGGCGAGACATTCCTTCATACGGTCGCACAGCCCGGCGATGCGGCGGCGGCTCTGAAGCGATACGTGGCCGAGGGCGGATGTCTTGTTGTCGCCGCCTATGGGTATCCGTTGTTTTATGCGACCCGTTATCACGAAGGCCGATACGAACGGATCGAGGAGATTGGCCCTGGCGAAACCTGCGCGGCTCTTGAGATTCCGATCGCGTATCACACAATCCCATCGCTGGAAGAGATGCCGAGTTTCGCGTTGGCGCCCGACCAGCAGGCCTTCACCCATCTTCCCGCTCGATTCCGATACGATCGAAGCGCCGGCACTCTGTACCGCCCCATGGCGCGACAAGGACTCCCTGCCGCCGATGTATTGCGCCCGTTGATCGCTCTGGAAGACAGCAAAGGGCAAGAGCACGGTCTGGTGGCCGCAGTTGTCGATCACAACTGTGAAACCTACAGGGGCGGCCGGACGATCTTCCTGTGGGGAAACATCCTGGGGATGGAGATCGGATCGACGATCGCACTGGACCTGATGCGCTTCGCGATTTGTACAGCCAAACTCGAACCGGGACAGGTACTCGAGCCGAAGGTGGCCATTTTGCCTCGCGACATGGCTGGGCACGATCAAGCGATCCAGCTTGCCTGTTCCCGCATGGGCCTGCAGACGCAAGTGCTGACTCCCGAGCAATTCGTCGATCCCGCGGTTTTCAATCCCCGGAATTTTCCCATTGCGATTCACGCCGTTCGGGGCGAGTACTTTCTCAACCGGTGTGCGGGACGATCCGATCTGTGGCAAGCTTACGCGGATTACGTCAAAGGCGGCGGGTTCCTGGTCGCGTGCGGCAACATGTCTCAATTCTACTACGCAGGTACACTGACGTCTGACGGCAAGTGGCAGCAAGCGTACGATCCGGCCCAGCGAGTGACGAGCGAACTCGGTCTGAAGATAGTCACCAGCCGAATCCCCGATCCTGGCAAGATGATGCTCCGGGGCCTTCCGGACCAGACCATCGTCGACTTCAGCTCTCCCTTACCGCTGGAGTACCTGAGCTGGCACTCCTATCGCGCGGTGAACACGGATGACATGTTCAACACGGACTTCGTGCCCCTGGCCGAGGTAACCGACGAACAGGGCAGGTCGCTTGGCGGCTACGCGATTGCCGTGATGCGATACAAGAGCCGAGAACTCAAAGGGGCCGAAATGCTCTGGCTGTGGGGAGACCTCTTGAACGACTCCCGAACTCATCCGCTGCTGAACCAAGCGATCCAATACGCCCACAAGCGTCGTCAGCGGATGTTCGAATCGCCGGAGTAGACTCCGTAGGCCGCTGCCCACCCTTCGCCTGTTGCGTGATCTTAGCCGATCAGTCAGCAGGCGGAGTCGCCTTGTTGGGATGCAGCATCGGTTTCTGCCGCTCGGCCACCGAAGGAAGCGGAGCATGCTGGAAGCCGGCGGCGGTGGTCTGATACCAATAGTGGACCGTAGCATAGTCGACCCAACAGCCGCCGTTTTCCACAGCCTTTGGCCATTGCGGTCGAGCCGTGAAGAACTTCTCATTCTTCCAGTTGATGTGCCAACGTAGCGACTTGTTGAAGCGAATCGGCATATGGTCGTGGAAACGATAGGCCGACAGCAGGTTGAGCCCTTTCGATTCCTCGTCCGGTTTCCCAGTCGCGTTTTTCACCAGTGTCATTCCACAGCGAAGTCCGGCGAACGGATTTCGGAACCCCCAACAAAAACCGAACGAGCATTCCGTGCCCAGGTAGTCGAGTTGGCGTTCTCGTCCGTCGATATCGATTTCGTTGTTTCCCTCCATCACGAATTGATACGCGCGGAACAGCGGCTCGTCGGTGACGACGCTGAATTGCCGACCGACGACGTGTCCAGTGCCCTGGAGCTCGAAGAATGTTTCGTCCGATTCCTTGGTCAGTTGGAAACACTTGCGGGCAAACGTGGCGTGGAAGTATCCCAAGTCCTCCGTCCACTCGGGCAGTGTATCCCATTCCACGTAGCTGTAATTCATGATGTCCTTGTCCGTGTCATTCCGTAGCGTCACCCGGGCATGGGACTTGAAGGGCATTGGGAAGTAGCAGTTGTAGTTCCACGGGGCGCACTCGATGAACTTCGACGTAAAGTCCATGCCCTGGCCGTTGCAGCCGTCGCCAAAAAAGTCGGCCAGTGGACACATTACGGCCGGGTCTTTCGCATCGTCGAACCAGATCTCCAGCACGACGCCTCGGCTGGCAGCTTCTTCAGGTGCGTGACGTGTAATGTGTATGCTCCGGATGATGCCCGGCCCTTTCAAATCGGCGATCGTCATTCGTTTCCCTGCGTCCAACGATTCGAGATCGCCGTAACGATCGTATTTCCAGCCCCCATTGGCCAGATGTGTCTGCACGTCAGGCTTGATCACGACGATCTCCGGTGGATCAGCCTCTGCCGAACGAACGTGCGGAAAGGACCACGCGACGATCAGCGATGCAGTTAACAGGACATGATCACGTTTCATTAGAAACCTCTCAATTCGGCGGGGTTATCGGACTTTCAAAGCGGCAGCGTAAATCGCGTCCGAACCAGTTGCGCAGAAGCGCAACCAGCCGGGTTTGTCGACTGTGCCGGACCACGAGTCCGAGTCGGTATGGGACGTCAACGGAGTAAACGCGAAAGTCGCGTTCGCTTCCTGGAACGCCTCTCGCATCTTTTCTCTGTCCGCCTCCTTCATGTTCTGGAATGGCATATCGTTTGTGGCTGGCCGAAAGTCGACGTGAAGTTTCGTTGCGCCGTCGGGACGCGCGGCCTCCCAACGCCAGCCGGCCGCCACGCGTTCAACGCGCGCTTCGAGCCGTGCGGGGATTCGCAATCGCGTCGCCGGGTCGCCGAGCAAGACGTACATGAGAGCCTGGTCCCTCTGTAGCTTCTGGACATTGATTCGGTCTTCCAGCTTGCCTTCCACATCGCGCAGCACTTGTTCGACCAGGAAGTTTCGGGCGGTCAAAGCGTCTTGCTGAGCTTTCAGCCAAATCGTACCGATGCGACTTTCCCGGCCGTCGATCGCGCGAAGCAAGCTGGTTGCCGTGTAGTAATTCGTCAGCGGATGGGATTCGGTGGTTGCGGCAATCGTCGCGACGGGGCCGGCCGGAAAGAACAGAAGCGATTCGGCCATCGAACGGGAGGGCCGATCGAAATATCCGGATTCGCACGAGAACACGACAAGCGGTGCGGCGGGTTGACCGTCACGGAGCTTTTCCTGGGCATCTGCCGCGCGATACCAAATGTACTCGTCCAGATGCTTCATCGAGTAGAAGCGATCGGCGTCGGCGTGTCCGGCCATGATGTGGCAGATGCCGCCCTGTTCTATCATCGTGGTGAACAGCGATGGTTGGTCCGGCGGCCAGCCGCAGAGCGGATGCTTCACGTCCGCTATAATCATCCGGGCCTCGATCCATGGCGGAACGTTCGTTCGCATGACCGACAGGAGGAATCCTATCGCGATCGTATCAACAGCCGTTCCATATCCCGGCGAGCCACACCATGCGGCCACGCGAAGATCCTGCACCGTTGGCTGACGCCGTTCGAAATCTAGGGTCTTCTTGACAACCACCGCGACTTCGGCCGCCGTCCGGGCGGGAATGCGGCCAACTGGTATGTCCGGAACCAAGTCGCCGTCGACATCTCCCCAAGCCGCATCAGACGCGAAATCGCGACGTTGCACGTGACGCCATCGGTACAAGTCTCGCCGTTTTGCAGCCAAGTACCAGGGCTCCCTTTCTTTGCCCGCTTCGTCGTCGCCTACCAGCAGCAAGAATGCCGGTCTTCGCGGAACACTCTCCAGCGCCTGTTCAACACTTGCGGTAGAAACGATCGTTTCGAATCCTTCGGCCCGACGCTTGTCAGCCAATGGATCAAGGGCTGCGACCAGTTGAGGTCGTCCGACGACCAGCCAAATCGGTTTTTCCTCAGCAGCGTTCGCTTGGCCGAAGAACGGGAGCAGTAGGGCGAGGGCTGCCAAGCACAACGCAACGTCTGGGCCGGCGCGGCAAAGGATCGCATGGGAGGTGATTGACGTCTTCGAGCATGTCCCCAAATTCGCTGTCGAGCCGGTTTTGACCGTACGATGGCCCTCCGAGGCCGTCGGGGCCGTGTTTTCGACGGCCTCGGAGGGCCATCGTACTGAATTCCGGGACACGCTCTTGCACGACATGGAACATTCACTCCGTGACTGTCACGCTGCACCGAGTCGGTTTGCTGGTGCGAAGTGGATTCGAGACCGTCAATTCGAATGCGTAAGCCCCGGCTTCGATTGGGTAGAAAATGGGATCCGGCCATTCGTTGCTGGAGAGGACTGCGTCGGGGCCTGCGACCTGTTTCCAGACGAAGCGGAGCTCACTTCTGGGAAAACCGCGCGGATCCGTGCTGGTTGTGCCGTCAAGCTGAACGATCGACCGGGTCTTCGCTGTCGGCGGTGCCAGGGCGACCGGCGTGGGTGTTAGGTTCGCATCTGCCCGGACGCTCACGCGGTCTTTGACCACTTCGTCTCCCCACTTCGCCGTGAGTTCGAAAGTACTACCTCCCCACTTATTCATTACAACCTGCGCTCGGGCTGAGTCCGCGTTGCCGACTGGCAAGCTGCTGCTTCCGCTCACTCGTTCCCAACGGATCTCCGGCTGGCCGGCTTGTCCGACTAGCTTTACCGTTCCGTCCAGAATCGCCGTCTCGCCGATCTTTCTGCGCTGGTCCTCACCGGCGTAGACGTATAGCTTCCGGTTGGGATCGGTGACGGTGACAGTGAGATGCTTCGTCTCCACCGGATCCACGGTGGTCCCCCGAATCTCTTGGCCGTCGGAGCGTATCACCAGTTCGTAAGGGCCATGTTCTTCGATCGGGTTCTTGTGGTCGCCGACAATTCGATGGTCCAATAGCGCCAAAGATGCCTTCCCATCGTCGGCACTTAGCGCGGAAGCAACTTCTTCGCCGTCTTCCTCTGCCATGACGAGCACGCCACCGATTCCTTTGCCCGCCGGGTCGACTACATGGACAGTCACCGTCCACAAAATGCGCACGTCGATTCCTTGTCGCGGGATTCGCGGATGAAACGGATCGACCTTGCGGTAGTCCGCGTAGCCCACTAGCTGGTTGTCTTGAAAGGTCAGATCTCGCGATTCGGCCCGCGAACTCTGGCCGAAGACCCAGAACTGATAATCGTCTGGATCGCCAATGGTTTCGAAGCGATTGTTGGTGAAGTCAAAACTGCGGCCGCCGCCCCAGTCGGCTCGGACGTGCCAGTGATTGGTCTTGAAGACGTTGTCGTGCACTTGAGTCAGCGAGCGGGGATGGACGCTGTAGAGATTGATGCTGGCCGCCCAGTAGTCACCGGCGTTCGGCTCGCGCTGGGCTACGATGGTATTCTTGAAAACTCGGTTGGCCGAGTGCGTGCGCACGGAGAAGTCCAGCGGGGCGGCATCGCCATAGCCTTCTGCCGCCACGCCGCGGCTGAAATTATGGTGCACCAGCGTGTGGCGGCAACCTTCCAGCTTGATACCGTGGGCGCGAGTGCGAGGGTACTCGGGATTGGGCTTCTCCCGAACGTCGACGATGTTGTTGAAGAAGTCCATTCCGTTGCCCGTTAGGTGGACGCCACGACCTGCCTCCGGTTTGACCACGTTGGCGTAGATGCGCATGTTCGGGGCCGAAGCGCCGATGGCGTAGCCGTTGGTGGTGTAACTACGGTGGCGGATGATGTTGTGGTGCACTTGGACGAGATGGCCCGTCAACTCGTGGCCACCCGAGACACGAATTCCCCACTGCCCGCCACCGTCGATCACGTTGTGGTGGATGTCGACCGGTCCGACGACGCCGGCTATGGTGATTACACCCGTGCCCGGCCAGTGGCGATCGGTGATCTCTCGGACGGTGCTCTTCGAGTGGTTGTCATGGATGTGGACGTCCGGACATTCGCGGATGTAAAGATTGTCGGTGTCCCGGCTGTTAACCTCGGTGGTGAGGTCCGCAATCTCCAGTCCCTGGCATCCTCGCACATAGACGGCAAAACATGACCCACCGGGAACAGGACCTGCTGCATCTACGACACGGCCAGAGCGCATTGTTAGATTCTTGGCCAGCGGCTGTGGACCTTGAACGATGCGGCCATTTCGCAACGTGAAGCGATTGCCGCCGCCGAAGCCCTCTTTGGGCACGCCCTTGAACGGCTCTTCACCGCCAGCGGATCTCAAGAACACACCGCTACACCGGTCGACGCCGACAGCCGTCCCGTAAGTGACCGTATGTCCGCCCAGATCGAGCGTAATCCCATCGCCTTTGATCATGAACGCCGTGCGTTCGGCGGTCACGTCTTTAGTCAGCACATACGTCGCGCCGGGCGTGTCCAAGATGCCCGGCGCGTCGATCTCAATGACCTCCTGGGCGCAGGCTGCAGGTGGTGCCAACAGACCGGCAATTAACAGCAACCCGACGATTGTTCCAGTGACTGTGTGTCGGCTCATTAGAATACTCCTTTGTGTTTCGCACCTTGCTGACGTCGAACGGGAAGCCAGACGGCCAGACGCAACTATTCTGATGCCCAGAGCGTCTTACCGCAATGGTCTCGAGATTCTCTTCTGGCACGTTTGAAATGGTACGAGACCATGGGCATCTTCAAGGCAATAACGCCACGTCGGGGCTCGTCCCCGTCGAGCGATGTTCGCAACCAGAACGCAACTCAACCATATCCTGGCGCCACGGCGGAGCTTGCTTCCGTCGAGCGATGTTCCCGTGAAAACGCTCTGGAAACACCGTTCCACGCTGGCGAGCAGCGTGGTGACGGAGTGCGAACCGATGCCGCGTTCTGGTTCTGAACACTCCCCCACGCAGACAAGCTCCGCGGTGGGAGGACATCCCGAAATCTTCCAGAATGGTAAACTGGTATATTGTCTTTCCCGTTTCCGCCTGGCCGGCAACGCTGCAGTGATGGTCACAACTCCCGTTACGTACAACGTATTTGAGATTCTCCTCTGGGGCGTTCTGGGCTGCGAGTTCCTGCGACGCGGTTTGACGCTTCAACGTGCAATGCGATTGCGCTGCTTGTTGGCCAGTGTCGCCTTCCTCCTGTTTGCCGTCTCCGATGCGGCCGAAATCTACACCGGCGCCTGGTGGCGACCGTGGTGGCTTCTCGCTTGGAAGGCAGCCTGCGTCATCGTGTTGGGCTCCTTATACACGATGAACTTGGTTGCGCGTATCAGGAAAACAAAACGTCGGGGCCAACGTGATCGCGATTGTTGAGCGGTGCCGGCACTGACTGCCTATCGAGGAAATATCTCGTCACGTCCATCCCCTGGTCTCCGGCCTTGAAGATGCTGGTAGAATGGTCTCACGTCCCCCACCCAGCCATATCGTCCCGAACGTGAAGGAGTCCAAACCGTGAGACGTCTTGTACACTCCACCGCAGTGTTCGTATTCTCGTTCCTTTGTGCCCACGTCGTGCTTGGCCAGCAGCCTTCGTCCGGATCGACGGCCTGCACGCCGGGTGAACTGCGTACTGACTCGACACCAAACTGCATCAGCATCGAATGGGATCTGTCCGGGGACAGCGACCACGATGCAGAGTGTTCTGTGCAGTACCGAGAAGAAGGGACCGGCGCCTGGAAGCAGGCGCTGCCGCTGTTCCGTGTTGACTACAAATGGTGGTATCACACCGAGAAGGCCGAGCGTCCCTACAATATCTTCGCCGGGAGCATTCTGTTTCTGAAACCGGGCACGAACTACGAGGTCAAACTGGATCTCACCGATCCGGATGGCGGCGAGGCCAGCAAGAAGGTCTCGGTTGCTACTCGCCCGTCACCACAGATGCCGAACGGCGGGCGAACGTTCCATGTCGTGCCTGGATCGAGCGGGGGTGTCGGATCGACGGACGATCCCTTCCAGGGCTTAGCGACGGCTGAGGCGCAGGCAAAGCCGGGTGACGTTTTCCTGCTACAACAAGGAAAATACGGGGCTTTCGTTTTTCAGAAATCCGGCGAAGCTGGCTCTTACATTGTGTGGAAGGCGGCCGGTGATGGTGATGTCGTCTTCCCGTCGCTTCAGGTCCAGGCGAGTCACGTCTGGCTGGAGGGTTTGAAGCTGAAACGCGAGGAGAAGACGCCGGGCTTGCGCGCCGGCAGTAAGACTACGGACGTTGTGATCCGCCGCAACCGTTTCGACGGCTTTCACTATTCGATCCTACTCAGCCGGGACAGCCGCTACTGGCATATCACCGACAACGTGATCGTTGGCGACAATGATCCCGAGACGGGCGGCATTAGCGGTGAGGGAATCGAGTTGAGCCATTCGAGCGGTCATGTTGTCGCCTACAACGACATTTCCGGAGCGGCCGATGGCATCTCGTATCCAGACCGTAACTGTGACATTTACGGCAACGATATCCACGACGTTTCCGACGATGGGTTGGAACCCGACTACGCGAACGCGAATGTGCGCATGTGGGGCAACCGGATCTACAACTATCACTACAACGGTTTGAGTTTTCAGCCCATGTACTGCGGCCCTTGGTATTTCATTCGCAACCAGGTGATCGGGGTCGGCAGCATCTTCAAATTCCGCGTGCAGGACCGGTTCGTGCTGGTCAACAATACTTTTGTGAAATGGGGTTCCATCGGCAATCGGATGCACCACATCCTGACCAGCCTGTCGAGGAACAATTTGTACATTTCGGCCGACGGCAGGGCTCCGATCTGGGCCGCCTACGACTGCAACCAGCCACAGTACTGCCTGCCCAACGTCTACACGCGGAAGTGGATGACAGACGTGGACTACGACGGCTTCGACTGGGGCGCGTCACCGAACGCATTTCGCTGGGAGAACAGTAAGTACTTCCCCGATCTTGAGAGTTTCGTCGAGGCAGTCGGCATCGAGCGGCATGGGATACGTGTGAAGAAAGAAGAGATCTTCCAACAGTGGAACATTCCGGCGGAACCAGGGCCCGTATCGCCGCAGCATTTGACACTCAAGGCCGGTTCCGACGCGATTGATGCCGGAGATGCGTTGCCCAACATCAACGATGACTTTGCGGGCAAGACGCCGGACCTGGGAGCGTACGAATTTGGCAAGCCGTTGCCACACTACGGACCGCGCGGGGACTAGTCGGTCGTCCTGCGGCCCAAACGGCGTCGAATGGTAGTCTTCGGCGACCGTCTTCAAGACTCGAATCAGCGGTAGCTGCGTTCGCCAGAACGCGAGTCTTCCCGGCATCCGACCGCACTCTGCTGAATGCAGCGACGTGTTTGAAACGCCTATTCGATATGCCACAGACAAAGAGCCATGGGTTCCAGTTCCACAGAAAGCTGAAAATTAGCGCGAACCTCCATTCTTCGCTCTTCCACCATCTCCAATCCACCGGATGCGCGAGGTGCGGCGAAACAGTTGCTGTGTGTCGAGTCGATCAGGTAGCGACGGACCGTCAGGGCGTCGGACCGCAACGATTCGGGAATGTTGTTGATCGAGACCTCCACATGCGCAGCCGTGTCGCCTCTGGGATCGAGGTTCCACAACTGAACGGTCAGTCCCTTGTCGTCCATCGTCGCCAGAGCGCCAAGCCCGTTGCCGTTCTTGTCGAGTCCCGACGACCGCGATGCGACCTCCGTGCCTCTGTGCATTCGCAGCATCTTCACGCCAGCTCCGTATGGCGTCATGCGCAGCTCGGTGTCGAACTGCACCATGGCGATCTGCGGTTCCGAATGGAATTGGACCCATGGGAAGAGCCGCAGATCCCGGGCGTGTCGAGCATGGTACTGGTACGCAGTCATGCCAGCCGCGTGCCACAGGTTCTTCTTCGGGTCGGTCCTCCACTTCCAGGCGTAGCCGATCTCGGTGACGAAGATCGGGAGATCGGTGGGTAGCGAGACCTTTTTGAGAGCATTGTCGATTTCGTTTTCCCATTTGGCGATCTCGACCGGTGCCGGAACCCAGTAGTGATGAAATGAGACGAAATCTAGCCTCTTGGCCGGACTGCTATCGCGCGCGAAATCACTGATCAGATGGATCGCCTCTTTCGTACGAAATCCCGACGAGCCGCCGATCAGCAGGGGCAAATCGGGATCGAGTTCGGCATTCAATTCGTTGATGGCTTCGTTGGCACGGCGGTAGAACGCGTAGTAGTGCTTGATGTTTCCCAAGTTGCTTTGATTTTTCGCTGTCGGCTCATTCAGCACTTCGATGTAACGCAGGTTCGGGCAACGATCCTTGTAATGGCGCACGGCGGCCTTGAACACCTCCTTCCACTTCTCGAACGTTATCATCCCGGTGAGCACCTCCTGTTCGTACCGGCGAATGTTCAGCAGCACCGCTTCGCTGTGGGCACTGACCGAGTCGATGTAGTCGTAGTAATGAAGGCCCGTCGTGTGCCCGACAACTCCGTAGCGTTTCTTGTTGGGATCGTCCTGGTAGTAGTCCTTGTTGATCTCGTAGTCGAACCGGTATGTGTCGGTACGGTAGTCCCACATCTGGTCAAGCATCAACCAGCAACGTGTGACTGTTGGGCGGCCAAACTCTCTCTCAACAACTTCACACAGCTCCTTCGGTGGCGGCGCCCGCCTCGACACGTTTACGTGTCCCCACAACAGCGGTTGCGTGTTTAGCGTCTTGCCGCAATCGACCGACACCGTGACGGGACGGTCGGCGGCATGCGCCACCACCGACGTCATCAACAGAACGGCAATGGCTGAGCTTCTCATGGGCCTTGCTTTCCGCCCATCCATTCGACCGAGAGACGAATGACGACGACTTGTTTCAGGTCGGAAGTTGCCACCAGTTTCTGTTTCAGCGGCTCGGGATCCGAGTCGGCGTGCTCGATCATCAGCGACAGGGCCGTCCGCTTCTCCTCGATCGACTCGATGAACTGAGCCTTGGCCTTGAACATAACCGAGCGGTACGCGTGGGAGCACTGGCCGGGTAGGTAGCCACGGTCCTCAATTACCTGGCCCCAGACGCGAGGATTGGCACGCAAGAAATCCAGCTTCCGTCCCTCCGGCGCGCTATGTAGGTAGAAACAGTTCTCTTGTTCGCTGTAAGCATAGTTCAGTGACACCAGGTACGGCTGGTTGTCAACGGCCATGGCCACCGACAAGTATTTCTGACCGCGGAGCACGGCCAATTGGTCCGCGCGATCCGGCATATCGCGTTCGATTCGCCGCAGGTGATAAGTTTCGTCCATTGTTGCTCTCTAGAATACATGGGGCAGGGCATAGTAGAGCGTATTCTATCCGTCTGCTCGAATGAATGCAGGGGTCGTCGGTCTCACGGGTCTCACGTTCATCCGTTCGAACAAGTCGCGGAACGTCCACGACTTGAAAGTTCAATCCACTATTCCCCTGCCGTTCTCTTATTGGCAGGGGAATGGGGGCAGGGGAATTACGGGAGGATTGTCGTCAGGTGTATGTCGGTGTGGTTGAGATTGATCCACTGTAGGGCCTTTAGATCGGTCAGGGTCAGGAGACGACGGAGTTGGCCTTCCATCGCCTTAATCTGGTCGGTAACCGCTGTGACGCGGAACGCGATGCCGGGCGAGTGAACGTGAAATTGTTGTGTGCCTAGCGAAATGCCGTCACGACTGAGCGGCAATCGCTGCACTATCCGCAATTCGCCACCGCAGAAGTGCGTTAGCGCTTGCTCGTAGAGTTCGCAGGCCAGAAAGGCGCCCCAATCGTCAAGCAAATCGCGAATCACGTCGCGCAGCCTCGCACACGGCTTTGAAAGGTCGCGCCAACGATCAGAATCAATACGAACCTGATAACGGTCCGGCGCTGTCAGACTCGTCGCGTGAATTCGCCCCTGGACCTTCGTTGGACGGAAATTGATCAATTTGCCGCGCGGCAGTCCCAGTAGGAACAGGTAATTCAGAAGCTGAGCCTGATGTTCGTCATTGAGCGCCGCCACCGTCTTCAATTCATAAACCGCATCGTCCGCCACCAAATCCAGCAAATAGACCTTTCTGAAATCCGCATGTGATACCGTGATCGGTTCCTCGATACGCACGCGCCGAATTCCGTCTTCCAACAGGCGCGCCTGCAAATCTCGCTGGTAAGCATCTTCTTCGCACAGACGGCCCAACCTATTCTGGCTCGCAAAGGCATGGCCCATGACACGGTAATCCAATTCCTGGAATTCCTCCGGAGTCAGAGGTCGTATGTCGAGTGGGCAGTTGATCGGCATTGTCTTGCTCCGACAATCACAAAGGGAGGCGGCAAGTAGTCTTTTTCTTCCCACTATTCCCCTGCCCCCATTCCCCTGCCAATAAGAGAGTGGCAGGGGAATGGGGGCAGGGGAATGAACAGCGGACGTTGCGGCGGCACTCGGCCAGCGAACGTTGACACATTGTATCTGGGCGAGGTGGCATTGTCTCGGACTTGCGCGTCTGCTCCGGCCCGTCGTTCGGAGGAGATGGCTTCGTATTCTTGACCTCGGCAGCGCCTCGTCATACCCTCAAAGCCGAGTAGGATACACTCAGCGGGCATGTATCGGGATGGAAGAGAAATGACGGAACGCCGCGAAATCGCTTGTCCTTTGGAACTTGATTCCGTCCGGGGCCAGTTGCCATCGCCGTTGTGCATTGCGGACGCGCGTGCGCAACTGCGGGCAGCTCACACGCGCGAGTCGCGAGTGCTCGTTGTCCTTGACGACGATCCCACTGGAACGCAGACGGTTCGGGATGTGGATGTCTATCTCACGTGGGACGATGAGCTTGTCGAAGAGGCGATTGCCGCCTCCAGCGGGTGCGTCTATTTATCCACCAACTCGCGAAGCCTGAAGCCGGCCGAGGCCGCCCAACTGGCTCGATCGCTGGGCGACCGCATTGCGCGTGCCGAGCGCAAGACCGGCCGCCGCGTGACCGTTGCCAGCCGCAGTGACAGCACGTTGCGGGGGCACTTCCCCGCCGAGGTGGATGATTTCTTCGAAGGATACGGACAAACCGCGGACGGGATTCTGGTCCTTCCGGCCTTCTTCGAAGGGGGACGCTATACGTTCCGAGATACTCACTGGGTGCTCGGCAAGACGGGGCTCGTGCCTGCGGCAGAAACCGAATTCGCCCGGGATCCGCAGTTCGGATACCGCGCTTCGGATCTGCGCGAGTGGGTCCACGAGAAGACCCAAGGGAGGATTCGATCAACCGATGTCCAGTCGGTTTCGCTCGACCTGATTCGAGGCGAAGGCGTGGAAGCCGTCGCCGCTCTTTTCAAAGCGGCCAAGGGCGGCAAATACTTCGCCGTAAACGCCATGGAATACGGGGATCTCGAGGTCGTTGCCCTGGCCCTGCTCGAGGCCGAGCGGGCGGGTAAGCGGTTCTTTCTCCGTTGCGCCGCTTCGATCGTGAAGGTCTATGCGGGCATCGAAGACGCGTCCCTGTTGAAAGCCGGCGACATTGCCGCAGTAGGTCCTGGACTGGTCGTCGTAGGATCATACGTCCAAAAAACAACGGAACAACTGGATCGCCTGCTCCAACTGCGCAACGTCGAGTCGATCGAGGTATCGGTTGACGATCTGGCGGCGGCACACGAACGGAGCGACAGCTTCAAGTCGATTGCGGCGCGGATCGATGCCGCTTTGCGAGAAGGCCGCACAGCGGTCCTTTCGACGAGCCGGCCGCGGAAGGACCTGGATGGAGAGCTGTTCCTGAACTTCGGCGAACGTACAATGAAGGGTTTGACAGCCATTGTCAGGCGGATCGAAGCCAAGCCTGCTTTCGTTGTCGCCAAGGGCGGTATCACCAGCTACTGCGTGGCCAGGGACGGATTGGCCGTATCGCGCGCCAAGGTCCTTGGACAAATTGCGGCCGGCGTGCCCGTTTGGAGCCTCGGCTGGGGAGCCCGCTGGGAACAGATACCCTACATCGTCTTCCCTGGAAATGTCGGAACGGTTGACGCCCTCAAAGCCGTTGTGGCCTCCTTGTGCGGACAGCAAGTGGAGTGAACACGATGAAGAAGAAACTCGCCCTAATTCACACGAGCATGGTCTTTGTCAAGGCCGAGACCATGATGAGCGACATCTTTGCCGAGGTTATGCCCGATGTGGAATTGGTGAACATTGTCGACGACTCGCTGCTGCCCGACGTGATGGCGGCCGGCGGGATTACTCCGGCCGTCGAGCGTCGGATGATGGCCTACGTGAAAGCAGCAGAGGAGACCGGCGCGAACGCCGTTTTCTCGCTCTGCTCGTCGCTCGGCCCGGCCATCGATGCGGCCCGCGAAGAGGTCTCGATTCCTGTCATCAAAATCGACGACGCGATGGCCGAGAAAGCAGTCGATATGGCCGATCGCATCGGCGTCGTGGCGACCGTGCCGACCACGCTTGGTCCGACTGTTGATCTTGTCAAGGAAAAAGCGTCGGCAAAGGCGAAGGCGATCAACGTCAAGGAGGCGTTAGTCAAAGGCGCATTCGAGCTACTCATGAGCGGCAGCAAAGACGAACATGATCTGCAAATCTACGCCGCTGCTCGCGAACTGGCCCGTGACGTCGAAGTCATCGTTTTCGCGCAAGGTTCGATGACGCGTCTCGCGCCACGCACCGAAAAAGAAACCGGCCTACCTGTCCTGACCAGCCCGCGTCTCGGTATCGAATATGTAAAGCGGCTGCTGGATTCCTTGTAGTTGCTGGTGGCGCCGTGTCGTAGGCCGGACCAAGTCCGCGCAGTTCCGGCAGGAATGCACTCAGAAGCCGGAACTGCGCGGACTTGGTCCGGCCTACCCCCCTACCCCTCATTTTCAAATTGACACGGGACTAGCGCTTCTTTGGCTTGACCAGTCTGATGGTCCGGACGCCTTTGTCGGCTCGGATCTCCATGTTTCCGTTGTGGACTCTGCGAATCGCGGTACCCGGACTGACTTTCTCCTCGACCCATTGGCCTGGGGCCTGGATGTGGACGGTCATACCCGGGTGATGAGGGGGAAACTCAAGCACTAGTGTGTCTTCGCCGACCCGTAGAGCGGCGGCACCGTCGCCGGAAATGCTGTGGTCCTGATACGCCACGCGTCCTTTCGCGCCAAGCGACAAGGCCATACCGTCGTTGCGGTCTTGAACGGAGCCTACCGTGCCTTCGAAGTGCGCCCCTTCGGCCGAAACGTTGGTCGGCTCCTCACTGAGGAAACACAAATCGCTGCCGAATCGGCCGCTGACCTTGATGATCTTGCCGTCGCCCATCGTGGCGAACTGCGGTACCTCTTCCCTTTGCCTGCGCGGGTAGATTACGGCGAAGTAGGCTCCGTCGTCCGGTCGCTGCAAATGAAGGAGATCCTGATACTCCTGGAACCCCGTCAGGCTGGCGTACGCATGGGTCGGCACGCCGAATCGGAGTGTATGGCGCGGCGCGTCAGTGGGATCGGCGATGTAGAACTCCACGTCGAGGTCAAATTGCCCGGCGGCCGTGTAGCGGTCACTCTGCGGAAGCTGCCGGGGCTCCATCGTCTTGTTTCCAGGTGCGTCGGCCAGGAAAGCTGCGCGGTCGGAAATCTGATCCGGTGTGCCGATTTTTTCTGAAACCGTCCAGAACTGCCACATCGTGGGCTGGCCGCCGGTGACCGAGTCTCGCAACACGAAGTAGTTGACGCCGGCCGCGTCGGCGTCGCGAACGAACAGCACCTGACGACGCCACTTGACGCCAGGCTTGCCTTCCTTCGCCACCTTCGGCCATTCGGGCAACTGCCGCCAGTTTTTGAAACTCACGGTCGCCGGGTCGCCAAATGTCATGGGGCGGCCGGACTGGTCAATGGTGAAATCTCCGACGGCGTATTGCTGGTTTGGCAGAGCCGACGCACCGACGATCTGCCGCTTGGCTTCGTGGGCGTAGTTGATGGAGCGATAGGCCAAATCGCCGCGCGGTCGAGCCAGCAGAACGCGGCTGAGCAACAGTTCTTCGCGGTCCGGGTAGGAAGACACGCCGCGCGCGGAGATCGGCACGCCTTTGGCAAAGACCATCGCCATCGTCCCGCTCTCGGTGGGCACGGTATACTTGTTCTCGCAGACCAGGTAAGCGTACCACTCGTCCGGCGTGCCTAATCCGTGCCGCATCAGCACACCGGTTCGCGGAAACACGTTCATCTGCCAGTCGGGCTTCTCGGCCGGAAGCGTCGGGTCCATGTACACGCGTTCCCAGCCGCCGAAACGATCGGCGGGAATTCGCATCGGTTGGCCGGAACGCAACCAGACCCATTGCAGCTTGCGGGAGTAGTCGGGATCTCTCTTGGCCGTCGCTCGGGCCATCGCGCCGACCAGCCCGTTGGACTTGCCAGCCGGCCCTCGCCCGATCGGCGGCAGCAGGCCGCTCGTGCCGCCCTTGTTCAGTTCCGTGTGACGCGGGTCCGGCGGTGTGTACTGCATGGCGTTGTACAGCAGCAGTCGCTTCAAGCGGTCGTCGTTCACAAGATCGCCCAGCCCGGCATTGGTGGCGGCGATGGCGAAGTACAACAACGGAGCCGTGCTGACGTGCATGTAATTGGCGATGCTCTCCGGCCACTCGCCCGCCGGCCCTACGTTGTTGGCCATCATCTCCTCGAACAACAGCCGTGCCGGTTTGATCCACGTCTTGGCCATCGGGTGGTCAGGGATCGTGCAGGCGACCAGGCCCAGGTGCATGTTGCTGGTGACGCTCATGTTCAGGTTGCCGGAACAATAGCCCCGTTCCATGGACCACGTATCCGGATGTGCCATCCGGTAGCCGAGATAGGCAAACCGCGCCCAGAGCAATTTGCGTTCGTTCTCCGGCACGAGGCCGCTGCCCATCACAGTGTCGAAAATCGAGCAGGTGAAGCCACCACCATTCATCGTGTCGAACTCGCCCAACTGGGCCATCTTCATCCGCAAACGCTCCACGATCGTCGCCCGCTGGGCCACCTCCGGGTCCCCGGTCATCAGCCACGCGCCCAAGCCCATCGACATGGCGTAGCCGGAGCCGATACCGCGACTTCGCTCGCTGATCGTCAGCAACTCCTCGACCGTCTCGGGATCCGGCTTGCGTTGCCACGCTTGTTCTAGCTCCGTTCGCGTCATGAACAAATGAGGATGCGGCGTCTTGACGTCCCAATCCAGTACGTAGTCTTTCACCTCGTTCAAGTAACGTCCGACACTTCCGTGGCGGATCACCTGGAACCGGCCGATGGTGAGGAATTTGTCCGACTCGGCCTCCGGCGTCGGCTGGTGTCCGAAAGCCCACTTCCTCACGCCCTCGACGTGATCGAGCCGGAGGAAAATCTCGCCCGATTCCGACCGCATCAGGTCGATCCTCTTGCGGCCCAGCATGCCACCGCCGCCAAACTTTGCCATCGGGCCCGGCTTGACCCATGCGCCGGAATCACGGCGAGTAATTCGCAACTCGCGATCCGCCCCCGGCATTTGCAGGCGAATGATCGTCTGCGTGTAGTCGTCGAACCAATCGTGCCAGGGCGTCAAGCGAGTGATCAGGCCGGGCGGCTCGTGGTCCAGCGGGACACTTACCCACTGGCCGATGGTCGCGCCGCGTTTTGGATAGGCCTCCGTCTGCATTCGAAAGGTTAACGGGCAGCGATCGTCACCGACGATCATGTGCCAGCCATCCTGTGCGTTCGTCTTCCTCACGTCGGCGTCGATCAGGACGGCGCTGTCGCCGGCAGACACGTGGAACGTCAATTCGAGCGTGTTGCTGTCCTCGTACGTGTAGCGCGTCCTCACCTCGGCAAAAACGGGTCCGTCAGCTACGAGCCTGGCTTCGTACGCGTTGATCTTTGTTCTGCCGTACATCCGACTGCCGCCGAACCACTCTCCGTTCTCCAATTGCATCGCGGCGATCGGCCCAGGCACCGAGTCGGACGTGGCCGGTGGGCTGAAGCTCCTACGCCCCAGCAAAAGCTTCGCTGCGAACAACGACGTACCGATCTCGACTTCGTTATCGCCGGCCTTGACTACCAGGTCGGCCGCTGGTCGCTCGGCCGGTTTCGTGCCGTAGCGGACGGTGTAGGTATCCGTGGCCAATTGCGCCAGGTCAACGACAAACGATAGCGCGGCGGTCTTGACGGATGTCTCGCTCTCGGGCCAGAACGTCACGTCACTCAGTTGACAGGGGATCTTCCCCGTTGGGCCGCTGAGCGTTACCGACTCGACGTGGCACTGGCCCTCGTCCGCTTCGAGCGGATACGTCACGAACTCCTTGGACCACGTGATCTTCAGATGCTCCCGCAACACGATCGTTTTCTCGCCGGCCTCCGATGCGCCAGCGATGCCTAACACAACGGTCACAGCCAGGACGCCGCGGACTACAAGTGTGTGAGCCATTTTTCACCTCAACGCGTTTTCGTGATGGCTGGAAAACCGACAGACTATACGAGACAATGCTCATTTACAACGCAGTAGACTATCTCGGTGTGAACATGATTCGACAAATGCCAGGCGTACCATTGGCAATGTGGCTGGTTCTGGGGCTGGGGGCTGTCCCGGTCGGGGCGGCGGACGAGACATTGACATTCGACGAGGAGATGGCCACGGTCATTTGGGCCCGACAATGGAATGATACGCAGACCCAGTGGCTGGCCGAGAAAGAGCGAGAGCGGCCCCTCTTCTTTGACGCCGTACACCGCTTCTTGCTTCTGCGGTTTCCCGGCTGTGCCGAAGCTATTGCCAAGAAGTTGGCCGCCGGACACGAAATCGCGTCAGCCAGACTCGTGCTGACTTGGCATGACCAGGAGTGGCTGCGTGCCGACTACGGCTATCATCATCGGGGCTATCGGCTGAAGGAGATGGAGCCCGAAACTTGGCATGCGCGGGTCTGGCTGCTGCGGCGCCCATGGACGGCGGATGCCAAGATCGGCCCCACGTGGAACGCGCACATCAACGGAGCCGGCTACTGGACCGCCGGCGGGGCGCGCGACACCGAGCTGGACCGGTGGCCCGATCCGCTGGGACAGGCGCCGTTGGGCAAGGACAAACCGACCGGCACGATCGACGTGACTGCTGCGCTCGCGCAGGCCAGCAACGAGCGCGCCCTGGAGCAGCGGCTCCGCGACCTGGAGGCTTGTGGGTTCCTGATCGACAGAGCCGAACTGGCTACACCCGCGGCCGGCTCGTGGGGGCTTTCCACCGGCAACTGCCGCGTTTTCGTCACCGACCCGAAGCTCGTGGTAACCTTCCGTCGCGCCGAGGCCGTTACCGTCACACTGCCGCCGACTGTGGACGTGTCGGCCTTGGCCCGGGAATTAAGGGCTACCGGCACCAGCGGCCAGCCACCGGTCAGCACCCCCGAAGACCTGCAAGAGCTGGCCCGCGGGATCGTCGACGCCCGGCCGGACATGCCGGAGTGGATGAAACGCCGCGTCCACGAGTTGCGCACGGTCCCGGTCGGCGAGCGCGAGCGTGACGACGTCGGCTACCGGCTGGCGAACGCCTTCGATTCCGGCGATCAGGATGCCTATTTGAAGGTCGTCGAGGATCTATTGATCGAGCCGCCCGGTTGGTTCCGTGGCCACTCGCACCTGGACTTCCTGATCCCGCTGGTCGAGTACGATCCGATGTTGAACGAGTTGCTGCGTTACCATCTGCACAAGTATTTCGAATCCCGTTGGCTGCATCCGTTCATTGAGGACGATCTGCGTGTCCGCGCCGGTTACCGGAACGGTATATCCACGCTGAACTTGATGACCCAGTTCCGATCCGAAGTGGCGTTAGTGGGCGAGTTGCTTAATAGGTCAGAAATGACCGTGCGCGGCAATCGAAACATCTCGCACCTGAACCGCCACATGATCTGGAGCGAAGGCACACACCAGGAACGAGGCGATACCTTCTACCTGGGCATCACGCTTGGCAACTTGAAGATGGTGTCGCGTTACGCGAAGGATCCGCTCGCTCGCCTGCGGGCAGACCTGGGTGTGGAGAAGATCCTGTTCGAGGAAAACACCAACTACCATCCGGGCCTGCGACGTCGGGTCTCGCGCGTCGCCCGACGCTATCGGATCGACGACCTGTTGATGCGGCAAGACGTGCCGCGCGGTGTGCTGCACACGTTGTCCAAGAAGGGCGTGCTGATCGAGACGGACAAGGAACAGGTCCACGGAATCCCGACGGTCAATTTCCACGCCTGCCAGCCGGTGCGTGTCGCCCTGTTGGCTCCCTGGGGGCCCGAGTGGGAGACGCACGCCATCGACGACAAACCGCTGCCTTCGTGGAGCGTTTCAACCAACCACGTCCGGCACCGCATGAATCCGCCGGTGCACGACATGACCTACTTGGGCAAGCATTACGGCCTGTCGTGCATGGACGCCAACATCGGCGTCGAATGGCCGGTCCTAGCCGTCTGGAAGCGGACTGAGCGCGACGTCCAGCATCTCGAAGACCTTGGTATCCTGTGGCCGTGGCCGTACGTCAACGGCAAACTGGTCAGCGACTACAACCAGCAGGAGCCCAAGAGTCTGGATGGGAGTTGTCCTCAGGCTTCTCTACAGCACCACAACAAGATGATCCACGTCGTACGACCCTTGGAAAAGGTCTTTGCCGCCGAGAGCCTTAAGGAGGGCATTCACAGCTTCAGCAGCCGTATCCTGGCGTACATGTACGCCGAGGCGGAGGACCGTGAACTGTGGATCGACGACAAGCGAATCACGAGTTATCCCATCACCGCCAAACAGGGCGATGTGATCACGCTGGGCGACGGGGTCAGCTATGTTGGCCTGATACCGCTGCCGGCCACCGACCTGGGACGCGACACGGAAGTCGAGATTCGCTTCGACTATCCGCGGCTGGAATTGGAGTCCTTCGTTTTGAAGACAGGCGACCCATTGCCGAGCAATGACGACACCTGGGCCAAGCTGCGCGACGCCACGGCCGGCTGGATCATCGAGATGGGCGACCACACCGAGCACGGCTCGTTCCAGGAGTTCCGAACGCATATGAGAGCGGCGAAGGTAGCGCGCCGCTGGGACGCCGCCGAGAAGGTCCTGCACGTCGGCTACACCAGCGGCGGCGACCAACTCGAATTGGGCGTCAATTGCGGGTACGTCCGCACCGAGACGAGCGAGCGCTATATTAGGCCGAGGGACCTACTGACCTACTTCCGCGTGAACGGCCAAAACCCGTGGCCGCCCATCGAGATCGACCTCGACTCGCCCATCGGCCAATTGGGCACCGCCGCTCGGTTGGAAAAGGCCGGCGCCGTGTTGGAGACGGCCAAGGGGCAGATGGCCCTTTTGAAGGTCGAGCGCGTGACTGGTACCTACACGGCCATCAATCCGTTCATCGATCCGACGCCGCTACGGCTGACCACTCCCGATGGAGCCATGTTGAAAACGGACGGCCCGGCCTCGATGACGCGAATCCACTTTCGCCCCAACGAGTCCAAGCTCTGGATCGACTACCGCATCCCGCCGCCCGAGGGCGACAAGGCAGTCGAGATGCTTTTCAAGGAGAGCCAGACTACACATCCATGGTACCAGCGTTACTTCCGCGACGGCGTCGATGTCACGAAGGCCCACCAACAGTCGGCCCGCTTCCTGCTGGTGACCGGCATTGACGATCAACCCATCGTCGTCCTGAACGGCGATCCGCTGCCCGGTCCGCTCACATCCGTCACGGCCGAGGGTAGAACGTGGTTCCGCGTTCCGATTGTGAAGGGCGAGAAGTCGCCGGCGGGGAAATAGGAGCGGCGTCGCGGCATACGGCGCTCGCTGGAATGCCGCCCAGTCTCGGAAAGCTTGGTCGGCCAATACTGCGGTTGAACCAGCTTCGCCCGGAGGGGATAATAGCCGTAGAGTCATCCCGAACGTACACAGAGGAAGACGGCATGGCAACTGTGGCTTTGGACCGTACGACTACATTCACATTCCAAGCTCCGTTTCCCGCGGATTGGAGCCTGGCCGACTTGCAGAAACGACTGGGCGACATCCCCCTCGAGCGCATCCGTCTGATCCCGCCACCCGGCTGCGCCACCGAAGAGGACCTGCTCGAAATCGAAGCCCGTGAAGATCGACTCTACGAACTGGAAGACGGAATCTTGGTGGAGAAACCCATGGGGTGGTACGAATCGCTGCTCGGCGTGCTCATCTCAACCGCGATCAACAGTTTCTTGGACGATCATCATTTGGGGAAGGTCTTGGGCGCTGACGGCTCGCTCAGGATCCTGCCGGGCATGATCAAGATCCCCGATGTGTCGTTCATCAGTTGGGATCGTTGGCCGAAACAGCCGCTGCCACGACGCCCAATTCCTGCATTGGTGCCCGACCTTGCCATCGAAGTGCTCTCCGAGACGAACACCCAGAAGGAGATGGACGACAAGTTAACGAAATACTTCCAGGCCGGAGTGCGTTTGGTCTGGTACATCTACCCGGAAACACACGCGGCAAGAGCCTTCACCAGCCCGACGGTCGTGAGTGAGATCGAGGAGAATGGCGTCCTCGACGGTGGCGAGGTGTTACCCGGATTTCAACTGGCGTTACGTGAGTTGTTCGAGCGAGCTGATCAAGGGCGTCCTGAGGATGCGTAAGTGGACCGTGCCTACGAAATCACCTGCCGTTTACGCAGCCGGCGTGCTGGTCATCTTGAGTTGTTGTTCGAGCGGCACGGGGCAGGCTGCCGATCGTCCGAACATCCTGTTGGCGATTTCTGACGATCAATCCTGGGTCCATGCCGGGGCGTATGGCTGCCCGGGCCTGGAGACGCCCGCGTTCGATCGGGTCGCGCGACAGGGGGTTCTGTTCAACAACGCGTTTTCGGCGGCTCCGATGTGTACCGTCAGTCGGGCATGCCTTCTGACCGGACGCAACCAATGGCAGAATCGCGAAGCCGGTAACCACTGGAGCGTCTTTCCGCGTGACCTGGCCGTGTACCCGTACCTCCTCCAAGAGGCCGGCTACGCGATCGGCTACACGGGAAAAGGCTGGAGCCCCGGCGAGTGACAACCGACCGGTTGGCCCACCAATCCCGCCGGGCCCACATTCAATGACAAGAAGTGCGAGACGATCTGCGCGATCGGCTGACCGAAACCGTGACTCGTCAAGGCGAACCGCGATTCCTCGGCTACGGCGACATCTGGGAGAGCTACCCGCGGTTTGGCGTGATGAGGCCGGAGTTGGGCGGCTTTGCCGAACGCGGCAAGTACAATCCCAAGTACCAGGTTGAGCCGCGCAAATAGCGGGAAAGATAGCCCGCCAGCACAGTGTCAATTGAGAATGACGTGTAGGCCGGACTTGTCCGGCCTACGCACTGTCTACCTCTGGCTCTCCTAATGCTCGCTACTCCACGGGTTTGCTGAGCAGTTCCTTGAATTCCACGAGATGTTTCTCGTAGACGCCGCGAGGTGAAACGCCATGGCGGGCACAAATCGAGGCAGCCCGGCCGACGACCTCGCCCATCATGCCCGTGGTGTTCTGGACCCTCACTTGCCCCAGCGCGACGTGTGTCACGCTGATACTCCGCCCGGCCATGAACAGGTTTTCGATATTGCGCGAATAGAGGCACCGGTACGGAATGGGATAGATTTCGACGTCTTTCTTGGGCAGGCCGCTGCCGTGACAAATGAACGCGTTGCCGGGGAAGTGTTTCTCGTTGACCGTGTGAGGTGTATGCAGGTCGATACCCCACGTGCTGGTCAGGCAGGCGTCTTCGTACGGCTTCTTGCTGCGGATGTCGTGTTCGGTGAGGATGACGTCGCCCATTAGTCGGCGCGACTCGCGTTTGCCCAAGACGTACGCGACCGAGGACAATTCGAGGTTGGCGTAGCGTTCGCGCAGCCCGCTGCGGTTCTTCAGGAATGCCCAATTGCCATAGATCGCCCGGAGCATGTAGTCCCGGATGAACTCGGTCTCGGTGGCGGCGTCGTAGCGGAAGCCGGTCTCCCAGTAGTAGCGGCTGCGCGTCGTACGCATTAAGTCCATGCAGGAGTCCTTGTCGATCTGGATCGCCCATGGGCATTCAGGGAACTCGCGAGGGGCGCCAGCGTCCCTTGACTGCCAGTGCAAGGTTGAGCCCATCTTGACATTGTCGGGCGCGGGCGGGGCCATGGGCTCGTTCGTCTCGTTGCGTCCTTCGCGGCCTATGCGCCAGTCGGCCCCGGCCAAAAAGCCCACAGTGCCGTCACCGGTGCAGTCGGCGAACAACTCGCCGGAAAAGCGAAGACGAGTCCCGTCGACGATGTGTTGGGCCACGACGGCGGAGATGCGCCCATTGCGTACCTCGACGGCAAACACATGCATGTTCAGAAACAGCCGAACATTCTCCTCGTCCTCGACGATGCGCCGCCGCCGGTCGTCGCCTTCGGGGCCGACCTCCTTGACGATATTCCCGATCTGCGGAAACGGCGCCATGTTCGTCTTGCCGGAGGCCGATACGCCGATCTCGGAACTGCTGTTGCCGCCGAGCACCGGTCGGTTCTGGATCAGCGCAACCTTGAGCCCCAGCCGAGCGGCCGTAACGGCAGTGCAGATGCCCGCGACCCCGCCGCCGGTGACAACCAGGTCGAACCTGCCGGGCGAAGGGACGACCGCTGGCAGGCCGAGGCACTCACGACGGAACGTATCAAGTTCCTCGCGATCGTTGGGCGGAGCAACCTCAGAAACGGTGAAGGCGATCGCGTCGCACCGGCCCTCGAAGCCGGTCAGGTCGCGCAGTGTGAGCTCCGCCGTGTCCGCCGCGAAACGAACCGCCTGGCCGCCCTGCCAGCCCCACGCCGCGCCGCGGGTCCCGAACGCCTCGTCCAGCGGCTTGCCGTCCAGCAGCACTTGGAAACGGCCCGGTGCGCCGGAGGCGTTCCACGGTGAGACCCAGTCCCACGTGCGGACCCACACGTGCCAGACGCCGGCCTTCGGCAGGCGCACGGTTGTGACCGCATCCTCGACCGGACGGCCCAAGCCGTGGGCGAGCAGGTACGGCGAGCCCATCTGGTCCATCGCCTGCTGGTCGATCACCCAGCCACCCCGCTGGCGAAAGCTCTCGGCTTCGACCAGCACGGCGGACCTCTCTTCTGCCAAGCTCGTACCTGTGGCGCAGACAACCAGCGTTAAGGCGAGCACATGAGTTTCCGAGGGCGTTATGGCCGCCAACCTCTTGCCGTTTCGGAGCGTCTCGAACGGTCCCATTTGAATCTCCTTCGTTCTTGAGGATCAACCTGCAACACGGAACGCGTCGCCGTCACTACCGACCCCTCACCGAGATGGTCAAGGGCGAATGGTGCGAGAATAGGAGTATTGGCGGCTTCGCGGCCATCGCAACCCGAAGCGTCAGCGAGGAATGAGGCTCAAAACGGCTTCGTCCTCGCTGACGCTTCGGGTTACAATGAGCGGCTCCGCCGCTCAATCTCGCCCCATTCTAGTCAAGGTCCGTTGCTTGGTGACACGGCGTGAAACATGCATTTTTGCGCGATGTGATGAACGGGGACCTGGGGAAACTTTTTCGATACGTGCTCGGCTAGCTTCTGCATGCCGACTTCCTCGGAACATGGATGATTCACAACGATCGCAGGATACTGCATGTCGATGGCCAACGAGCCGTCTCGCCAGAAGCTGAACCCGTCGTCGGTACAGATGACGATGTCGGCTTTCAGGTCATGGACCATCTGCCGAAACGGCGTGATGGCACCGGTCCCCACGGCAACGCTGCGAACGAGTTTGTCCTCGGGGCCGATAAACAGAACGGCGTTCTGTCCGAACACGGCCAGTTTGCCGGCGACCTTCTGGGCGAGTTCTCCGGCCTTGATCGGAGCGATCTCGTACACGCCGCAGAAAGGCTTGCCTTTCGATCGGTCCGTTGCGATTCTCGCCTCAATCTCCTTCTCCAACCCGAGAAACTGAGCCCAGGCATCGCGAATCCCGATCTCTGGGACACGATCCCAAACGTCGTGACAACGAAGGACAGCCATACCACTGTTCTCAAGGAACTCCTTCTTCTTTTTCGCCGTCTCGAAGACAAAAACCGACTGGTCGCGGTCGAGATGATCGTAGTACGTGGGCTCGTGGGTAATGAACAGATTGCATCCTAATTCTCGAGCTTTGCGCAACGAGTCGAAGTAGCTCAACCAGCCGACCGCGATGCCCTCTAACACGGTTTCCGGCCCGCCGGCCTTGAAGGTGTCGACGGTTCTGTTGGGATTGACCCATTCGGCACCCAGACTTCGGAGGTGCTCGTGAACATCCCCGGCTGTCACCGTGGCGCCGGCGTCAGTGGTGACTTGAAGAGTGCCACCGGGCGTGTTCTCGCCGGCGCGGATGGACGTTCGGCCATGCAATGTGACAACGGAAAGGGCCGTAGCCCCCAGCATACTACGTTCCATAAACTCTCGACGGTCCATTGGTGTTCTCCGTAGAATCAGACGAAGTCAGAGGGTACAGGCATTGAGAAATGTTTCATCATCCATGCTATCATGTTACGGAACGTGATGTCAGCTTGAAGGGTATCCAGAGTCTGCCGGAGGCCGTCAATGACGAGACTTGTCGTCGCGATGCGACTGTATTGTGCACTTTCTCTTTGGGCGGTACTGCCGGAGTTTTCGAGCGCAGCCGATCGACCGCAGTGGGGGCAGCTCCACTCGCGCAACATGATTTCTCAGGAGAAGAACCTTCCGCAGTGGTTTGAGCCGGGCGAGCGAGATACTGATACAGGCGAAATCGACCTGGCCACGACGGAGAACGTCAAGTGGGTGACGCGGCTGGGAAGCCGCACCTACTGCTCGCCCGTTATCGCCCAAGGAAAAGTGTTCCTCGGCACCAACAACGATGCTCCGCGAGATCCGCGAATCGTCGGCGACCGCGGTGTGTTGATGTGTCTTGACGAATCGACCGGCAAGTTCTTGTGGCAGTTGACGGTCCCCAAGATCGATTGGATCCGATTCTTCGATGCCCCAAAGTCGGGAGTGACCTCGACGCCGACTGTCGACGATGGCCGCCTGTACGTGGTCACGAACCGCGGCGAGGTGATGTGCCTGGACATGGAAGGAATGGCGGACGGAAACGACGGCCCGTACACAGCCGAAGGGCAGCATATGGCTCTGCCGGATCAGCCACCGCGTGAGCCCGGTCGAAACGACGCGGATATCCTCTGGTGTTACGATATGGTCGCCGAATTGGGCGTTCGCATCCACGACTCGTCGAACTCCTCCGTCTTGATCCATGGCGACGTGTTGTACGTTGGCACGGCCAACGGGCTCAACGAGGAGCACGACAACGTTGCCAAACCGGACGCGCCGACGCTCATTGCTTTGAGCAAGCACACAGGTGAATTGGTTGCCCGGGACAGCTTCGGCGTCGGATCAGACGTGGTTCACGGCCAGTGGAGTTCCCCGGCCATGGGGCGCGTCGGCGATACGGATTGCGTGTTCTTCGGGGCAGGAAACGGACGCGTTTATGCGTGCGAAGCGCTGTCCGCGGCCGGCAACGGCATTCGACGGCTCCAGCCCCTGTGGTCCTTTAACGGCCAGCCCGACGCCCGACTGGGCGACTCGCTTCCTTTCCAATGCGGCCGCGGAAGTCCGTCGTATTCTGTTGTGGCAACACCTGTGTTCCGCAAGAATCGAGTGTATGTAGCCTTCACACACGATCCTTGGGTTGGCAAAGATGACGGATGGTTGGCCTGTATAGATGCGACGAACTCGGGCGATGTGACTCGCTCCGGTCTCGTCTGGTCCTACGACGGGATCAGCGACTGCCTTTCCACGGTCTCGATTGCCGACAACTTGCTCTTCATCGCAGACTACGCCGGTCGGCTGCACTGCCTGGATGCGGAAACGGGCCAGCGATATTGGATGGAAGAGTTGGGAGGGAGGATTTGGGGCTCGACACTTCTGGCCGACGGAAAGGTCTATGTCGGGACCGACCGGTGCGAGTTTTGGGTCTTCGAGGCTGCCAAAGACGCCAAAGTGATCAGCCGCATCCGGATGCGGGACCAGATCTTCACCACGCCCGTGGCTGCCAACGGCGTGCTGTACGTCGCTACCGCCAAGCATCTCTATGCCCTCGGCGGGAATCGTAACAACGGCAACTAAGAACCAGGAGGATTACCGATGTCGACTTATACCTTCCCGCTTGCAGCGGTTCTGTGCTGCCTGGCGAGCTGCCCCGCAGTATCCGCAGAGGCCGCGGAAGCCTCGAATGCGAAAACGACGAAATATTTCGAGGCCACGGTTGGATGTATCGACACGCTGATCCTCGAAGGTACGGACAGATACGGCGCGGAGCACAGTCCGCTGTTCAGCTCGATCCTTGATCTCAAAACACATCGCTTGCCGGAAAAGGCACCGCCACTGTTGCGAGGGCAGCGCAACGCGGATCGTGCCTTTCCGGGCTGCAACGTACAGCACGATCTGTTCACGTTGCTGGTGATGCATCACATCAGCAAGTTGACCGGTGAAGAGCGATACGCCCAGGCGGCCGATGCTTATTTGAAGTTCTTTCTACGGCGCCCGGCGTCGGTCGGCAACGGTCTGTTACCGTACGGAGAACACGCCTTCTGGGATTTCAAGAAAGAAACGATAGCTGGACTGCCCATCCATGAAGACTTGGGATTCGTCCCCATCGAGTTCCTGGAGAAGCTATGGGAGATCAATCCGCAGGCATTGGAGAAACACATTCGCGGTCTCGAACGTCACTTTCTGGAGGGCGACGATTGGATCTGGAATCGCCATGCCTACATTCTCAATGACCAGCGGCCCACAAAACCGGTCGACTTCCCCCGGCACGGCGGGTTCTACATCTACCAGTGGGCCTTTCTCTACACCAAGGTGAAAGATCCGCAACTACTCGACTGGGCCCAAAAGACCGCTCGTCGTCGCGCCGGATGGCATCATAGCGTGGCCAGTATGGGGATTTCGATGCTTCGCGCGAACAGAATCCTTGGAGAGGACAAGATCCCGGAGTTTGAAACCATCGGACGGGAGTGCCTCATGCCGTTGATCGAGGAACCGAATGATGACTTCAAGAACGGGATCGCTAACATGTACGTCAAATTGGAGAAGATCCGGCTTGAGCATAAGCAAGTAGAGAAAGACCACTCGCGGACTACGTATGGATTCTGGGACATGCTCTACGCCGGCAGCGGCGGTTACGGCTTTGTGGGTGCCGAACGCTTGGCCGTCATGTGTTTGGGTATCCATCGTTTGATCGACAGTCCAATACACCTGCAAGTGGCCAAGGATATCTGCGGCTTCTACCTGACTCATCCACGACCGTCCAAGGACGGCATCACGCCGGGCAAGATCGCCGGTCAGATCGCCATGGCCCTGGATCTGTATGACCTGACGCGTGAAGCCAAGTACCTCGACTACGCCCGAGAGAACGCAGATTTTGCCGTCCAGGAATTCTATGCCGACGGTCTTATCCGCGCGGCGACCGGCGCCGAGTACTACGAAGCGGCCAACGGCGTCGGAACATTGTTACTTGAATTGCTTCGACTGCACTTGATCGACTTGGGAAGCGACCATCCCTTGCCGCGTAACTACAGCGAGACTTAAGGAACGAACGCGGACACAGTCAAAGCTAGGGCAGGGCCACGACCGTCTGATTGAGTGCCGGTGCCGTGGCGGGGAATCGGGCGACTTGGCCGTTGCTGCCGGTTGCCTCGATATAGTATTCAAACCCACGATCATTGCTCGACGGCGGTATGGAGACTGCATAGACGCCTCGCGCGACGTGCTCCAACGGGAGTCTCTCAAAGGAGTCCCCTGCGCCGAGTGGACGTTGGTGAAGGGCGGCTTCCCGCGGTGACTCCGACGACAGGATAAGCACATTCAGCCGCAGTGATTCTCCGGGGGCGACACATGTGCGGACCGTCGGCACGATGACGCGCAGGCCGCCCTGGTAGTCTTTGGCAGGCATCGCGTCGGGCGGCAGTGGGGCGCCGAGTGCTTGTGAGAGTACCTGTGCCGTGTCACCCAGGGCGGCCGGAAGAACGCTCTGTTCCCAGAACATGACGGTGGCCAGGCCGCCGTTGGTGCTGACCGTGGCCAGCAAGTGTCCGAAAGCCTCACGATAGGCAGCCAGAATCTCTCGATAGGCGGGTAGGGCGGTTTCGGCGGCGAGCCGCTTTCGAGCGTCCAGGTCTTTCTCGGCCTTGACCTTTTCCATGACGAGCTGGAACTTGCCTACCGCACAGTCCAACTTGGCCCCAGCACGCAGGTATTGCATCGTGCCCAGCCAGTAGTCGAATCGTTCGCGGTTGCCAGCGCCCGTGACCTTGTCGCGGCATTCAGCCAGCGCATCGACGAAGGCGTAGTCTGCGGCGACCTGTTGCCAGGGGCGCCGATCGGGACGTAGCCCGGCCGGACAGCCGTGAGATAAGGGTCGGGGCAGCCGGCTGTCGATTTCGGCAAAGATGGCGGCAATCTGGTCGGCTGCCTCAGCACCGAAGAGGGCAAAGATCCAGTCGTCGTAGAAGTCTTCGCAGGGAACCTTGCGGAGTCGCTGGCTCGGGGTGGGCGACTCGGGCGGTGGGAAATCGGCGGCGTAATCTTCGTACGCCGGCCCGCCGCAGTTGATCTTGCGCACGAGGCCCTTTCCTTCGACCACAATTCCGGATACGCACGGGAGCGATTCGACGTAAACGAATTCGATCTTCAAGCATTCATCGGACACCTTCACATCATCGAAGCACTTGTCCAGCGCGGCAAAACGACCAACCTCGGCATGGATATCCAGTTTCTCCAGCACCGTCTTGCCTTGGAGCTTGAGATCACAAACCCGCTTGTCGGCGGCGTGGAAATGGGGTTCGCAGAAATTGAGTGTCACGCGGTACGTGCCGTTGGGAACCTTTAGTTCGTACCCTCGCATCTCGTAGCGACAGCTCTGGTACAGCTCGTCGTCCTCGGTGCCCGCAACCTGCGCTCCTGCATAGTTGGCGAACTTGCCTCCCTGGGCACCTTCGATCACGGAATCCGCTGGAGTCGATGGCTCTTCAGGCTTTGTGGCCTGGTCATACCAGGGCTGCTCCCAGCCGGCCTGCGCCAACGTGGCAATGTTAGGCGCGAGGATCCGAGTGCGCCACATCAGTCCCACCAGGCCGGTGCAGCCGTAGGCGCGCGCGTCGACGGCGTCCTGCCGAGTGCGGCCGACCCAGAGTTGGGGAACTGCCAAGCCTCCGTTGTCCCCTTCCATCCAGGGAATGGCCCACTTGTCGCGTCGTTTGACGTGGCCGAACGCTGGATCGACCGGGTCTTCGCCCAAGTGACGGCTGATCGCGCTGAGTGCGATCTCTTCGGGTATGAGCTTGTCGAAGCCCGCTCGATCGTTCTTGGGTCCCAGGACCCAACCACTGGTGGCCAGACGGAACGGAGCGTCGACCTTCTTGAGCGCCGCCAGCGCGAGCTGGATGTCGCCGATCGTCGTCTTCATCTGGTCGCCCGTGTTGCCTTGCCAGGTCCAGCCCTCTGGCGTCCACAGCCAGTAGTAGTCCAGCGGATGAGCAGCCATGATTCGGCGGAACATGCCTTCGTAGACCTGCCCGACAACGGCCGGGTCGCCTGGATCGTTGCCCTGCGATTTCAGCCGCTCTTGCAGGGCCTTGGGCATGACCATTGGCGACTCGGTGCCCAGGCAGGTCTTCACGCCCAGCAGTCGAGCCAACGTGAAGGCGTCGTGGAACATCTCTCCCGTACGATTGAAGACATCGTTGCACGCTTCGGGAGTTTCAGGACGTGGGGCATAACCGCGCATCACTTCCGGGCCCCAACCGTCGCGATCAAACAGCATCGCCCCGCCGAAATGGTAATCGCCCGTCGGCCCTGGGCGGAACCCTCCCCAACGCGTCCGAAACAGCGCGTTGTAGTAGCTCGAAGGATAGCTGAACGTGACTCGTCCCTGTCGGTCGAAATCTCCGTCTTCGCCCACCCAGACGGTTGGCTCGGCGTAGGGATGGCCTTCGGGATAGCAGTGCATGCCGATGAAGTTCATCCGCATCTTGGTCATCTGCGCCAAGTGGGCCTTGTAGTCGTTGGCGTTCCACAGATCGAAGCCGAACGGATGCGAGCCCCAAGGGTTCAACCCGCGGAGTTCAAATAGCGGTTTGCCGATCTCATCCAACTCCGGCAGTTTCCAGGCGATTTGTTTGTCGGGAATGACATCGCCGTGCAAGAAGAAGCGCACTCCCAAATGTTCGGCCACCCGGTAGGCACCGTACATTGTGCCGACGCCATCGCCTCCAACGACGAGAAGCACACGGCGCTCGTCCTGAGAGCACGTCTTCAGCATGTATTGCTGCGGTTCGAGTTCGGTAATGGCCTTCTGCAAGGCTACGTCGCCTGCAACCGCGGCGATGGTGGTCCGATCCTTGGTGGCCACCACGATCGCATCCTTGCCGTCCGGCAGGGCCGGCGACAACGGCAGCCACGTGCCTGTTCGGCAATACGCATATCGACGGACCTCGCGCGCCGCCAGCCGCTCCTGCCATCCGGCGTCCGGCGCATCCACGACCACGGCCGCGGACTTGGTCTCTTGGGCTGCGAACAAGGAGCAAGCCATCAGCAACAAGGGCATCGCCATAATGCCGCTGACATTCAGCCGTCCCAAAACGCTCATGATGATCTCCACCTCACCAGGATGTTCGTCACTTCCAACAGCAAATCGTGCCGTCGGCCAGGCTCATGAATAGCTTGCCGTCCGCGGCGATCAAACCATCGAACGCCGGCGGCACTTTCAGAGTATGGGATGCTTTTTCCGTTCCGTCCTTGGTGGAGATGACCCTCAGCTCTCCGCCCAACCGGCCTTCAAAGGCGCCATAAGGATCGGATTCGGGCACCTTGTCGGGCCATCCGGCCAACACAAGATGCTCGCCGGCCAGAACCATGGCGCGCGTTCGTAAAGGAAGCTGCACTTCCCACCTAGGAGGAGCCGCTCGCCTCCACGGGAGCAAACGGTTGATCATGGCCGCTCTTGAGAGCGAGATGTCGTCCGGTAAGACCTCGGGTTCACTGGCGGCGTCATCGGCCACGATCAGGTTCCCGTCCTTGCCGGGCGCGTAGTAGGGGCTGCGGCTGAACACATGACGGAAGGTCTTGGCCGCATAGGTCGTCGTCCCATCGAAGACCATGATCTCGCCCTGCTGTGATGCCGCGTACGCGAAATGCACTCCCGGCCAAGACCGGCCGCGTATCCAGTACAGGCGGTCGAAACCGGAATCATCCAGAAACCCGCCGGTGGGCATAAGCCGGAACGGGCCCGCTTCGCGCCCACCAAACTTGGTTACAACGGGCTTGTCAAGTTGCTTCAGGTCGAGATCAAAGCAGTTCTGCAACATCGACAGCGTGTCGTCCACGCAGGTGAAAATGTCGTTGAGCGATCCTTCCATGTTGTGCGCATCGTGCGCGTCTCGACTGGCGCCCGGCGGGCCGTCCAGACGACCCTGATGGAGGATCTTCCCGGTTTTCACGTCAAGCCCGTACAGGTAGAGGCCTCCGTCGAGAAAGGAAGAATAACCGGCGCTGCAGTAAACCACATCTTCGCGTACCAGAACGCTGCCGTGGATCGGCCAGGCAGATTGCACTTGGCCATAGCTCAAAACGATCTTGTCGTATGGCGTAGCGTCGAAACGCCAAACCAAGGCGCCATCGGCTGCCTTCAGGCAATAGACCGAACCGTCCGCGCACCCAAACAGAACACGTCCCTGCGCGAGAGAGGGTGCCGAATCGACTGCGCCGCCGGCGATGTAACTCCAACGCTCCTTGCCTGTTTCTGGGTCGAGACAATGGACCTTGCACGAGTCTCGGGCCGCGACAAACAGCGAACCATAGGCAAACACCGGCTGCGAGATACGCCCGGGCACCTTCGTCGTCCACGCCTGCGAAATCTCCGCTGGCAGGGAAGTTCCGGCGCAGCCGCTGCGAGCAGGATCTTTCCGGTACATCGGCCAATCGGTGGGATTTGGGATTTCCGATTGCCGATCGCCGATTTCGTCATATGCCGGTCCCTTGATCAGTCTTGGTCCCCTGGTTCGATCCTCGAAACCGGCTGGAGGATGCGCCGTGAGGGCATTGTATCCGGTCAACTGCACGCCTGGGTGGCAGCGGCACGGGGTGGGTGGTATGTAGAGCAGGCCATTAGCCGGAATAAAACCGAAACGGCAAACGGGCCGGACCCAGTTGTTGGCGGAGTGGTTCCTTCCGGCAACGATGTCCATGAATTCGACGCCTCGTTTGGACCAAATGACGTAGTTTTCAGTTCCCTTCGCACGATAACAGCGGGGATGATGCCCTGGCGTGAAAAGACTGTTGTCGGCAACCGGCGGTAGCATCTGGCCGGTGTTCACATCGATACCCGCCGTCGCCAAGACACCGGCCCAAACGGCGTTGTTGGCGATCATCAGGTCCGGCAACCCCCGGAACGATCTTGGGATGGAACCTTCCTTTCGCCAGAGTCTGTTGCCATCGGCCAAGGCATAGGCGTTCACTCCGCTGGCAACCAAGACCACTTTATCCCCGGCAATCGCCAGCGAGTTGCCCATGGCTCCGTATTCCCCGCGGGGGCGCGGGGCATCGGTTCGCCATTGCTCCGCGCCCGTTCGCAGGTCGAGCGCTGTCAATTCATCCAGTTCATCCTTCACCCGCAGGAAACAGACCTTCCCATCCGACGCGGCCAGACTGAAGGGAATCATCTCGCCCGCCGGCTCCTTCCAAAGCGTATCACCGGACCGTAAATCAATGGCCACCAAGGTGGCATCGGGGAATTCCGGGCGCGGGTCACCAGGGGCCTGTCGCGGACCTTTTCTTGGTTTCCCTGGCGAACGCCGCACCGTCGGTCGCTCGCCATCGGGAATCGCACAGTTCCGCGCCAAAAGGACACCATCCGAGATGATGAACTCATCCGTCGTTTCAGTATCCGCAAAATGGCGCAGATTCTCCCCGGTCACCGCATCCAGTTCCGATACGGCCGCGCGATAACCCATCGTGATGTAAACACGGTCGCCAATGGCTACCAGGCGACGCGACAAGATGGGCGGTTTCGACCACATCTCATCTCCGGTCGACACGAGATACGGATTCCTTCCTCGCTCCCAAATCCTGGGTCCCCACTTCGGGATTGGTACGCGCCACAGTTCGATGCCGTTGAATGCATCCTGCGCCACCAACGCCCACTGGTCCGGGAACCGTTTTTCCTCCAGCTCCACCGGCGTTTCATGGACCCCCGTTGGTCCCTGATCGATCACCGAGAAGATACGTCCCGCCGTCGAGACCACGGCCGGCACACTGATGTCCAGTTCATGGCTACGGCACCAGCGCGGCTCACTGACCCATTGCAGGTGACGCGGCGGCCCCACCCTTTGGTCCCGCGCCACTGGATTACCGCTGGCATCGTGGAGATAGTGTGTCCATTCGTCGATGTCGACAGGCCAAGACTTGCGGAACCAGGTTTCAGGTTTCAGGTTTCGGGTTTCAGGATCGACTTCAAAAGCCACGCCGCCGGGGGCGAGAACGCGAGTGATCTCTTCACTTGTCACCTGCCATTTGTCACTGGCCACTATCACATTCACCAGGTTGTCGGCATAGGGCAGGTGCTTGCCGTCAAAATGCCCCACCGAGACCGGGCCGTATCCGTCAGTTGCGTCGATTTGTTTACGGGCCGCCTCCACGATCCTGGGATCAACGTCTAAACCGTGCACGATCACGTTTTCGTTCGTGCGCAAAGCCACCAACGTCTCCGCGTCGCTGCAGCCTAGGCGCACGATCAGCCCACCCGCCGGCAGAACTTCGGGCTCCCCGCTCCATGCGTCGGAGCAAACAACGGCCATCCATATCAGAACGATTCCGCGTCTGAACAATGCTTTCATGAGTCACGATCTCCTGTCGCCACCCGAGGGCTCAAAAGGTTTGGGGTTTCTGGAACTTTCGGATCGCCTGCTCGATCGCTTTGCCAGTTTGGCCAGGATCGCGTTTGGCGTCGTTATACTTCCCGTCGCAGAGCGTGATCGCCGGCGCGATATACGCGGCGACGATCAGACCCTGTGTGCCCATCTTCGCGAATAGCTTGCGGTAGTACTCGTCAATGTAATCGTCGGCCACGTTGAAATCGGCGGTCATGTAGACGATGCCATTTTCGGCCAAGGCGTGACGCATTTTGGCAGCCTCGTGGAGGTTATCGAGGTTGAGGTTGTGAATTGCGGTCAGCCCTTCCGTTTTCAAGTAGTTCTCGATGTGCTGAGTGGCTGTTCCGCAGTAGTGAATTGACCCGCCGCCAAAGGCCGTGAGCAGTTGGCTGTTGTAGGGCACAACAAACTTGCGGTAGAGTTCCGGGCCGAAGATCACACAATCGTCATCCGACATCCACACGCCGCCATAGCCGCCGGGGATTTTGATCCCCAACACGTAGGCGTCGTCTTCCATGCTCTGTCCGGCGACTTCCTTCTGAACGCGGACCCAACGGATCAGCGCGTCCGTAACCGTCTGCATGAGATCGTGGATGGCCTGCGGGTAATCGTGCATCCAATAGCACATCTTGTCGTAGCCAATGATCTGTAGCGCGGTGGTCAGGGGACCTTGACAATCGGTTACACCCACGGGCAGATCGGACCGCTTGCGCATCGTGCGGATCGCGTTCAGCACGCGCGGCATCAAACCGTCTTCTTCCGGATTCGGCGGTCGCAGGTCTTTCAATTGTCCCACGTCGGAAATCGGCGGCAGATCGACCGCCGGATCCATACGGTCCTGAAACACAGCGTTCACCCCGAACCCGGAGGCCAACACGCCAGTGCCGTACCAAGGCATCAGGAAAGGGATGTAAGCGTCGTCGTACTCAGTCACGTGCCGTTCGATCTTGGCCGTCTGGTAGTCGATCAAGCTGGTCGGATCGGCGTCGCAGTAATCGGGCGGGATATTTTCCAACAGATCGCCGAAAAGCCAGTAGTTGGCATCATAGATCAAGTACGGCGCCGTCTCGTTCTCGAACCGAAACGCCGCACGGATCGTCTCCTCGGCAGCCAAGCTGCGATCGCGGTAACGCGTTGAGGTCAACATGACTGGTATCCTCCCGTTCGCACGACACAGAATCGTCTTGGCTACGCTATTCCCGCGCCCGATCGTCTCGGCGGCGACCTGTTGCCGCGCGCTGTCTCATTCTATATCACGATTTCCCGCCGTTACACCGCGACCGGTGAGGATCGGCGAAATCGGGAAGTTATTCTGTTGGCGATCCTACCAGCAAAGCGGTTGCATCTGGCATAATGTGACTGGCCGGATAGAACAACTCCATTACCCGTCGCCAACAAGAGATACCGTGATGAAGAGCTTTGCCGCGATTCTACTGATCGCCGTTTCAGTGTTCTCCAATCTACTCGCCGACGACCAGACGCAGCGTGCCGGCGAGCAGATTGACCTGCCGGCATCGACAGCGCAAACCGGCACGGTTATTCCGGAAAAGGAGGTCGGGGCACTGCTGCACCACACGCATAGACAGTTTCCTTCTGTCGCGCGGCTGCCGGTTCGCCATCCGGGGCAAGGTGGATGGCGAATCGCGCTCACGGTGACTCGGCTATTGTCGCCATCGGCAAATGACGCGCGGCGGAAGACGGAGGACGTCGGCATTTGGCTGGATCAGGGAATCTACCAGGTCTGGTGGGGTGCCGAGACGATGGGTGGAGTCCGCATGACAGCGTTCGGCAAGATCGTTGCCGAGAACCCGGATGCAATGCTCAGCGGCCAAACGCATCGTATCGGGCTTAGCGTCGGGGAAAACGGCGGGATTGTCGTTTCGTTGGACGACAAAGAAGTGCTGGTGACCAAGATCGATCTACCCCGGCGGATCGGGCCGATCGACCTGGCAACGCGCAGCAGCGATGTCCGGTGGACCGACGCTCGCGGCTGGAATCTCACGTCGAAGCCGGCCGATCCGGTGCCGGAGTGGATCCTGCGAAAAGGCGAACCGAGTTGGCACCCCGAAGAAGGCATCACGAACGGATACCAGCCAATCAAGTCGCATCTCTGGAACCGCTGGCTCGGCAACCTGCTGCCGGCGCCCGGCGAGTGGCCGACGATTCCCCACTTCGACGGCAGCGGTTCGTCTCTGGTTTCCCATGGACCGCTACTCGGCAAACCGAATCAGCACACAGTGGCGATTTGGTGCCGAACGCTCGAACCGATGAAAGTCGACGTGGTCGCCGGCGTAAACGCCGATCCATCCCGTTGGAACGTACTTGGTACGATTCAGACCGCCCGCGAGCACGGCAACTCTGGGCACGTGGTTCTGGAACCCGGCTGTTTTTCGCCAGATCGCGTTTTCTATTCGCTCTGCGTCGCGGGCAAAGTGCTCGATATCCGCGAGGACGGCCGTTGGCCGCAGCTCTGCCGCCGCTGGTTCAATCCGGAAAGTCAGAAACAAGTCCACATTGCCGTCTGGTGTGGAGACAATCTCTATCCGGTCCCTGGCTCGGTTTACCCCGCGATCTGGCAGAAGTGGCAGCGGGACCTGGACCTGTCGGTACATCTGGGCGACTACGTCTACGAGTCGGCCTACCGGCGACGGAAAGAAGTCTCTCGGCTGGACTACCTGATCGCTACCGATCCGCAGCGGCCCGGCGGCAAGCGGGCCAGGCATGCACCACTGGTGGCCGTTCCGGACGATCACGAGCTGTTCAACGATGTGACCGGTCTGGGCGAACCACATCTGTTTCGCGCTCCTCCCGATGACGGAACTCGGCGGCCCGGCGCGCTGCCCTGGTTCATTTCCTCGCGCGACGCCGGCTGGGCGGCATGGGAGGAGCAGTTGGGTTGGGCAACTCCCGCATTGCCGCATCTGAAGGAGAGCCCGATTGTGCTTGGGCGTGGAACAGTCTCCGACGGCGCGATTGTGGTCGACGACAAACAGACCCTGGCTCGACTGGCGAAAGTCGATCCCCAGGTCGCCTCGACGCTGATCATCTGGCCGAACGGACTGCCGATCCGGGTTGATCGCCGAGGAGTGGACCGGTCGCAAATCACTCCGCGAAGCGCCGGTGTGTACCGGTTCATCGGCGTCGACCTCGCCGCGGGCATCGGCAAGATCGACCCACCGGCCGAAGGGACCGATCGGGTGCGTTTCGGAATCGCGCGACCGCGGTACGGATCGTTGCGCATCGGATCGGCGGAAGTGCTCCTGCTCGACTGCCGAACCATGCGAACGCTTTGGAAACCCGACCCTTACGACAAACGGCCCACCATGCTGGGCAAGCGTCAGCTAGAGTGGCTCTTGCAGAAGATCCGAACGTCTCCCGCGCAGGTTTTGATGATAGCCAGTTCAGTGACCTGGAAATACCACAACAGCTTCACCTTGAGCAAACGCGACTCGTGGACCGGCTACCGGTACGAGCGAGACCGTATCATCGGCGCGTGCAAATCTACGGGCAAGCCGGTTCTGCTGCTGAGCGGCGACCTGCATCACGCCGCGGTGCGCAAGCTTGACGCGAACGTCTGGGAGATCCTCTGTGGAGCGTGGTCAAACCAAGGATTCCAACCGCTCGAGCCAGCCACCGAAGACATCCCCGGCATGCCCAACAACGGCATCATGTGGTCGGAACCGGGATACCCGGACGTGAAGGTCCACTGGCACTCGTACGTCACGCGCTTCACGATCGGCGAGCAAGACATCGGTCTCGAAATCCTGAACCTCTCGACCGATGAAGTCGAGTTCGCCACCAAGCTCCCCGTGGAGCAATGAACGCAGCGGATGGCATTGAAGCGCACAATCTGGCTGCAGACCCAAGTCCACAAACGTCAGAAGTTCGCATTCGGCCTCGCGCCAGAACTCATCCCACGGCGGCGACTCGCAAATCTGAACCAGAGACCGCACGTGGCCGACCACGTCATTATCCGCCATGATCCTGAGAATGCTCGGTCGCCTCGTGCTGCCGATGAGCCATCAACTGCTGGAACTTGTCGCGAGCCTTCTGCAACCGCTGCTCAACCGAGGGCGGATTGCCCCTGCGAATTCGTTCCGCGATCTTTTCGTATTCGGCTTGTACGTCCGCCCGAAGGAACGCTCCGATGAGTTTCTTGCGCTCCAACGAGAAAACCGCTGATGAACGCTGATCGGCGCTAATGCCGATGAATGCTCAGGCAAGGTCCATCCTCGCCCAGCACTATGGTACACTGTACGCCAACGAATCTGCCATCCAATTATATGGAATCGCAAGGCCAAAACCGCCCTATCACTCAGGAGGTAATCCTACGATGAAACGTTGTTTGCTTTTTCCCATCTTGATGCTGTGCTGCAGTCCGATGCTGGCCCAGGAGCCGACCGGTGAGAAAGAAGAGGAAGGTTTCGAATCGCTGTTCGACGGCCAGTCGTTCGCGGGTTGGCAAGTCGGCGAGAACACGCCCGCCAGTTGGAAGATCGAAAACGAGCTTCTGATGCTGACCGGCGGGCGCAGCCATCTGTTCACGAAGGAGCAGTTTGACGACTTCATCGTCCGCTTCGAGTGGCGTCCGGCAAAGAAAGGCTACAACAGCGGCTTCTTCGTCCGCGGCCGCCAGATTCAGATGGCGCAGGGTGGCGCGGGGCGTTTGTTTGGTTCGGAAGGGACCAAAGCTGTACCCAAACTGCACAAGCCACCGGGAGAATGGAACGAGTGGGAGGTGACCTGCATCGGCGCCAAACTGTCCCTCAAGGTGAATGGCACGCTTGCCTGGGAAATCGACGATTTCAAGCGGGTGAGTCGTCCGCTGGGCATCGAAGCGGAAGGACACGCTATCGACTTCCGCAATTTCCGCATTAAGAGAATCCACAAGGTGGAATAGGGTTGCCATGAAAGTCCATCTGCCGCTGGTCGCACTGACCCTTTGCCTGGCGCATTGGCCCGGTCACGCCGAAGCAGCGTCCGACCGTTCTGCTGACGAACTGAAGTCGGTCGGCGCTTCGTACTACCCGCCGGTTGCCTCGGTTCCCAGTGGCGACGAGGAGTTCAAGGCGAATATCTACCAAAAACTGAACACGCCCGTGAAACGCGACAGCCCGATTGTCTTGAAAACCGGACCGCATCTGTTCGTCGACGACTACTTGATTCAAACCAGCAGCAATGTCACCCGTCGAGTCAACTGTCCCAAGCGTGATCCCAAGATCCCCAACCCGCTGATTACCGGCCGGGAAGACCACTGTGTGGCGCCGTATACCACAGTAGTCCGCGATCCGAACACAGGTCGGTTTCGCATCTGGTACAACACCTATAAGGAGAAGAACAAGGACGGCACCGCGCGGTTCGCTTACATGGAATCGAAGGACGGCATCCACTGGATCCGACCGCATCGCGTGCTCGATGACCCGGGCCCGATCAATTTTGGTTCGTCGGTGATCGACGAAGGAGCGGTTTTCGCCGACCCGTCGCAGCGTTTCAAGTTGGCTTGGTGGGCCGGCGGCGGCCTGAACATTGCCGTATCCGCCGACGGGCTCGGATGGTCGATGTTCCGACCCTATCCCGTATTGCGCCACAACCACGACATCAACAACCTTTTCTGGGACGGCCCGCGTGAGCGTTACATGGCCACCGTTTCCGTATTCACCACCGGCCCGACCTGGAAGGGCCAGCGGCGGACGACGATGATCAGCGCGAGCACGGATCTCCTGAACTGGGAAAAACCCTGGTACGTGATCACGGCCGACGACGGTGTGGACAAGGACTTCACCCAGTTCTACGCCATGCAAGGTTATCTGAACCGCGGCGACATAATGATCGGCCTGGTCAAGGTGCTTCACGACGATTGGGTCGCGCCGGAGACGCCCGCCGGCGCGTTCGGCGTCGGCTACACGGCACTGGCCTGGACGCGCGACGGCCAATGCTGGGTCCGGGACCTTGAGCCGTTCTTCGAGCCAGCCCCGGACCCCGACGCTTGGGACCACGCCCACGCCTGGTTGGATTGGCAGCTTCCGGTGGACGACGAGGTGTACATCTACTACGGCGGCTACAAGTATGGTCACAAGATGGACCGCTGGGAGGGCCGGCAGATCGGGCTGGTAAAGACGCTTCGCGACCGCTACGTCTCTCGGGACGCCGGTGCGGACGGCGGTACGCTGCGCACTCCGCCCGTGATCCTGCGCGGAAGCAAGATGACGGTCAACGCAGCAGTGTCGGGCCAGTTGCGCGTGCGTCTGTTGGACAAGTCCGGCAAACTCATTCCCGGATTCGACGCGGACGACTGCCAACCCATCCACGGCGATTCGCTGACGCACCCTGTCCAATGGAAGGCCGGCTTGAGTACCCTGCACGATCGGCCAATAATGATCGAATTCATTCTCCGCGACGTGCAACTGTACGCCTTCGACCTTTTGCAGTGATTCCGCGATCCCAAGTACAACTCTCTCTGTGTTTCTTCTTCGAAGGTGCAAATGGTGGACAGCGCAAATTCGGAAATGCACCGTCGTGAGCCGATCCAGGATGTTGGGGCTTTGTTTTCCGAGTTTCAGGCGGACCCGCAGTCGCCTTATCCGCCTCGTGCACAGAAGGCCGTGTATCTGGCCCGCCTATTGCAGGAGCGGGCGATCACGCTGCAGACGCCGGCCGAGCGACGGCAGCAGGCAGAGCTGGATCGCATGATCAAATGTCCCCAGGACAAGGCGACGCTTGTGCAAATGACGGACCAGGCTCTCCGGTCCAGCATGCCACGTCGAGCCGTCGATCAGTTGACTCACATCCTGGACGTGCAGGGCATCCCGCGGTTCTTCTCGACGTTGGATAGGGCGTTGCTGAGAGGCTTCCAGTCGTTCGGCAGCTATCTGCCGGGCGTGGCCGCGCCGCTGGTCAAGGAGAAGATGCACAAAGAGACGGCCAACGTGGTCCTGCCGGCCGAACGTGAAATGCTCACCGCGCATCTGGCCGACCGGCGTGAAGAGGGCGTGCGCATGAACGTCAACTTCCTGGGCGAGGCCATACTGAGCGAGCAGGAAGCGGAACGGCGCCTGCAGGCTTACCTGGACGCGCTTGAAATGCCGGAGATCGAGGTCGTCTCCGTCAAGATTTCGACGATCTACTCGCAGATCTCTTCGCTGGCTCGCGAGCACACGGTCGCCGCGATCTGCGATCGCATGGAACGAATGTACCGCGCGGCGGCCGAAGCGCGGTTCACTCGCCGCGATGGCACGGAGGCGCCCAAACTGGTCTATATGGACATGGAAGAGTATCGCGACATGGATCTAACGGCGCGCGCCTTCACGCGAACGCTGGACCGGCCGGGTCTGGAACACGTTCACGCAGGTATCGTGCTGCAAGCGTACGTGCCGGACTCGTACCGCGTGCAACAAGTGCTGAACGACTGGGCTCGCCGGCGCGTGGCCGGCGGCGGAACGCCGATCACGCTGCGCATCGTCAAAGGTGCGAACATGGAGATGGAGCGTTTGGCGGCATGTCTCCATGGATGGCCGCAAGCACCGTATAGGTCCAAGCTCGAAACCGACGCGAATTTCAAACGCATGCTCGACGAGGCGATGAAGCCCGAGAATCTGGCGGCTGTGAATCTGGGCGTTGCTTCACACAATCTGTTCGAGCTGGCTTACGGCGTGGTTCGAGCGTTCGAAGACGACGCCATGGACAAGGTTCAGTTCGAAATGCTCGAAGGCATGGCCAATCATCAGCGGCGGGCGCTGTTCGAAGTCGCGCAGGATCTGCTCTTGTACGCGCCCGCGTGCAAGAAGGAGGATTTCATCTACGCGATCGGCTACCTGGTGCGTCGTCTGGACGAAAACACGGGCCCCGACAATTTCCTGGCCCACGCGTTCAAGGTCCATGTAGACAGTGACGAATGGAAACACTTGGAAGAGCAGTTCCTGCGGTCATTCGATGCTTTGGCAACGGTCTCCGACGCGCCACGACGAACGCAGGATCGGCGATTGCCCATGCCGATGAAGGACGCCGATGAGACGCCGTGGGACCAGTTTCAAGGCGAGCCGGATACCGATTTCTCGCTGCCGCACAACAGCGAGTGGGCTGAAGGAATCATCGAGTCGTGGAAGGATCGCTGTGGCGACGATGCTACGGACATTCCGCTGTACATCGCCGGTCAGGAAATCACGGACGAGCGAGAGCTTTGCGAATGCCTCGATCCGTCACGGCCCGGCGTTGTCGTCGGCCGCTATCGCCAGGCCAACGATCAGGACGTCCAGGCCGCCGTAGCATGTGCGAAAGCCGACGATGATGGCTGGCGGTCGAGAAGCCATGCGGAGCGTGCCGAAGTGCTGCGACGGGTGGCCCACGAGATCCGCTGCGCCCGGGCCGACTTGATGGGCGCTGCTCTGGCCGACGGCGGAAAGACGCTGGCAGAATCCGATCCGGAAGTCTCCGAGGCGGTGGACTTCGTGGAATTCTACACAAAAACGGCCGAGTACTATCACGAGTTGGACGGCGTCAGTGCGCGTGGCAAAGGCGTGGTTGTCGTGGTGTCGCCATGGAATTTCCCTATCGCCATTCCGTGCGGCGGCGTTGCGGCGGCGCTGGCTGCAGGCAATACCGTCATCCTGAAACCGGCGTCGGATACCGTGCTGGTGGCGCATCTGCTGTGCGATTGCTTCTGGCGGGCTGGAGTTTCGAAGAAGACCCTGCAAATGGTCCCTTGCGCCGGTTCGACGGTTGGCCAGCAGCTTGTCTCCCACGACGACGTGGACGTTGTGATTCTGACGGGCGGCACGGACACGGCTTTGCGTATGCTGCGGCGTAAACCCGAACTGAATTTACTGGCCGAAACAGGTGGCAAGAACGCGACGATCGTCACCGCGTTGGCCGACCGGGATCAGGCGATCAAGAACGTGCTGCACTCGGCATTCAGTCACGGCGGTCAGAAATGCTCGGCCACGTCGCTGCTGATTCTGGAGGAAGAGATCTACGAAGACGAGGAATTCCGGCGTGTGCTGTGTGAGGGGATCGCGAGTATCTCGGTCGGCTCGGCCTGGGATCTGCACAACAAAATGGGCCCGTTGATTCGACCGCCCGGCGGCGCGCTTGCGAGAGGGCTGACCGAGTTGGACGAAGGCGAGTCGTGGTCAGTCGAACCACAAGTGGACCAGGACAATCCCAGCTTGGTGCGCCCGGGTGTGAAGGGCGGCGTGGCACCCGGCAGCTTCACTCATAGGACCGAGCTGTTCGGGCCCGTGCTTGCGGTAATGAAAGCGAAGAACCTGGACGATGCGATCTCGCTGGTGAACGCAACAGGCTACGGTTTGACCAGCGGGCTGGAATCGTTGGACGATCGCGAGCAGGAAATCTGGCAGCACCATATCCGCGCCGGCAATCTCTACATCAACCGGCACACCACCGGTGCCGTCGTCCTACGACAACCGTTCGGCGGCATGGGCAAGAGCGCCTTTGGTCCAGGTATCAAGGCCGGCGGCCCGAACTATGTGGCTCAATTGATGGACTTCGTGCCAAGCGGCGAACCTCGCGTCAGCCAGGATCTGACCGATCCGCATTTGAGCGAGTTGTGGGGCCGTCTTCATGAACTTGCGGACGATCCGGGAGAGTTGCCGGCGGACGAGATTCGACAGGTGCTTGCAGCCATTGGCTCCTTCGATCTGTACATGGACGAAGAGTTCGGACGCGAGCACGATCATTTCCGACTGATCGGCCAGGACAACTTCCGCAGGTATCTGCCTGTGGAACACCTGCGAGTTCGCGTGGACCCAGACGATACGTTCTTCGAGGTATTCGCGCGTGTATGTGCAGCCAAAGCCGCCGGCTGCCGCATCACGGTCAGCGTTCCGCCGCACTTCGAGTCGCCGACGATTGAGTTGTTGGACAAGCTGACACACTCTTGGGCGGCAGCAATCGAATTTGTCGAAGAAAGTGACAACCAACTAGCCGGCGTCATCCTTCGGCATTTGACGGATCGCGTCCGCTGTGCCTCGCCGGATCGGGTTCCGGATGCCGTGCGCAGCGCGATGGCCGAAACGGGCCTGCACGTGGCCGCAGCCCCCGTCTTGGCTGTTGGCCGCATCGAGCTGCTGTGGTACTTGCGCGAACAGTCGCTGTCGATCGACTACCACCGTTACGGCAACCTGGGAGCACGCGTTGACGAACCGCGCAGCGACACGCAGTAGTCGACGATTTGTAAGATGTGTTGCCAAAGCTATACTGCTACCAGTGAGGAATGGTACATTCGCTCGTTTAACCCGAAGCCGAAGGCGATGGCGGGCAGGGGAATGGACCGTCCACGCCCAGCGTCCGCCATCGCCTTCGGCTTCGGGTTAAACGAATCACCTTCGACCCGGAGCGGTACAACAAGTGAGCGGCGTCCCTCAAGCCGACATTGAGCGCGCGGTATTGATCGCCGAGCCGACCTTCTTCTTAGACGAATCGCGGCGTTTGCGGACCGTTTGGCGATTCCTGATCTTCGGAGCAGGCTTCGTCATTGCCCAACTGGCAATTGGCATCGTCGGGGGAATCGTAGGGGCGGTTTGGCTGATCGTCACGCAAGGCCCCGAAGCTTTTAATGATTTGGAACTGGTCGAAGCACAACTGGAGCAGTACACGCCGCATATCATGGTCGTGGCGTCCCTTCCGACGACTGCAGTGATGTTGGCGTGGGTGATCATCTGTCGGAAATACCTCGACCGGCGTAGCGTTGCGTCGATGGGTATTGTTCGGCCCGGAATGCGGTCCGTGATCGTCGGTTTCCTCGTCGGCCTGTTACCCATCGTAGCGGCTGGGGGCGTCGTGGCAGCGGCCGGGGGTTTCAGCGTGACGGGAATCGGGTTTTCTACCATTGCAGGCTTCCTGGTTCCAACGCTGATACTGATGGCGTTCATGGAAGAAGTGATTTTCCGCAGCTACCTCCTGCAGAATCTGCTGGACATTCGCCGGCCCGTCTTCGGCGTGATTTTCACATCGTTGTTCTTCTGGTTTGCACACGCGCTGAACCCGCATGTTTGGTCGTCCGTCATCATTCCGGTCAACATGTTCGGTGCGGGCGTGATTTTGGCATTGGCTTACATGCTCAGCAGGAACATCTGGTTTCCCACTGCCCTTCACTTCGGCTGGAATTTGGCACAAGGTGTCCTGCTTAGTCTGCCCATCAGCGGAATGACGGTCGAGGGTCTGATTCAGCTTCAGACGAACGACGCTGCACCAGTTTGGCTTACCGGCGGCAAGTTCGGTCTGGAAGGGTCGGTTGCCGTGACTGTCGCGGAATTGCTGATGATCTGCGGTTTGGTGCTGCTCGTGCGATCGCGCGGGCGAAGCGCCGCGCGATAGCGCGTATCACGGTAACCCGAAGCGTCAGCGAGGGAGCGGGCTGTGACCGCGTGCCTCCCTCGCTGACGCTTCGGGCTACGAAGGGCTCGTGAATGATCTCGGCTAACTCAAAAAAAGGCGAGCGCGGAACACCGAGGGTCCCTCGCTCGCCTTTCGTTTGGTGTCGTCGGCGTGGAGTCTTCTGCGAGTTGACAAGCGTTATTCGCCGGGCGCCTTTTCTTCCTCTTTCTTTTCCTCTTTCTCCTCTTCTTTCTTCTTCTCTTCCTTCTTCAGCAGACAACCGGTGACGAACCATCCGTCACTTTCGGAATCGACAAATGCGCCGGCCGGGCCCAGATACTTGCGGATCTTCTCGTAGTCGGGCATCTTGGCGCCGTCGATCTGTTGCTCGCGCAGCACGCCCTTCTCGTCGGGGCCCATCATTTGGTTCAGCAGGCCTCCGAACAAGGACTTCGCTTCCGGCATCTTGCCCGTACGGATCATCTCGTAAGTCACATGGTACGCCTTGTCGGTTCGAGTGAAGAACGCGAAAGCGTTCTGGCCGGCACCCAGCTTCTTCAGGGCGGCCGCCACTCTGACATATTCTTTGGCCTTGTCGAGCGGCGGCCTTTTTCCGGCCTCCTTGAGGATTTCTACCATGAAATCATAGTGGGAGGTGATCAAAAGCTGGCCGTGGATGACCGTGAACGCTGCGTGGTCCAACATCGGAGGAGCCTGACCCTCCTCTTCTTCTTCTTCGAATTCGCCAAAGCCGGGTCCGCCGATTTCTATCTCTAAGCCCCCTTCCTCCTCCTCTTCGCGCGAGATCTCCCATATCGTCTGTTTGCTCTCGCCCAGGACCAAAATCCGCTTGCTGGCGTCCGGGTCCGCTTCCATGGCTTTGGCAAGCGTGCGAGCTACCACCGAAGCATTCTGCACCTCGAAGCCAACGCACCAACGCTCGCAAGTCGGCGAGATCGGCAGTCGGTAGTCTGCAAAAAACGTGACTCGTTTGCCCAGTTGTTGGATCAGATCCTTGCGCACGTCTATTTGGGGACCGCTCTCGTCGTTCTTGAGACTGTCCAACACGTCCTCAAAAACTTCGGCCCCGGCAGATTCATCAACCAGCGTCTTCGCGGACTCGAACGCTTTGGCCATCTCCCAGTACAACGTGATGTAGTTCGTCACTTTTTCCGGGACCCAAGCCTGTGGAGTCAGCTCTTTGCTCTCGGGGAAGTCCAGCATTCGAGCGGCCAATTTGTACTTCTCGCCCGGCTTGCTGACCACGGGCGGAGCGTAGATGAAGGTCCCATGCTGCGTTTCATTATCGTCGACGGAAAAGGACACAAAGCCGCCCAGTCCCTTGATGGCGTCGAACCCCTGATTGCGCAGTACCTTCAGCATGTCGGTCCCGCGTTCTTTTCGGCCGCCGGCAGCAGCCCGCGTTGTCTCGAGATAACCGAATGGTTCGACAAACCAACGGACGTGCGCGGGCGTAGCGCCGAAAGCCTTCGCGCAACGATCCATGGTGGCTTTGAAGACCGGAAACTCCTTCAACACGTCCTTGCCGCCGCCAGCGAAACGCGACAGGATTTCTTTTGCCGTGGCCTCGTGGTCCGTGGCGACAAGCTGATCCTGGTGAATGAAATAGAACGCTTGTTGAGCGACCGCCGCGCCACGCTTCTTAGGAAGCACATATGAAACCAATGTGGTGCCGTCTATCTTCTGTTCGCTACTCTTGGCACCTTGTTGCGTGAGTTGTTTCTTGATGTCGGCCAGCAAGGCGTTGGCCTGCTTCAAATGGTCGGTAACATCCACCAGCAGGACCAAGGCATGCTGCTTTACGTCGCCGCCCGGCTGAATCATCGCCAGGCACACCTCGCCGCCATAGACGTCCTTCAGATCATCCAGTTCAATGCTCAAGCGAATGTCGGTTTGCCCCAGCTTGCTTTCGATCTGCTTACGCAGGTCTTCGACAAACGGTTTCATCACCGGATCGTTTGCCAGTTGTCCTAGCTGGGTCGCTTCGAATTTCTCGCGCAGCAAATCGACGTCCTTGACGGACACGTAGGCTTTGGTCGTATTTGGCAACAGGATGTCACTTGGGTGGGCGGCATGGCTCGGGGTCGCTGAAATCCCCTGCAAAAGGGCCCCCAAGAAAAGCAGGATAATCGCAAATCGCGCCACGATCAGTCTCCTCTGGAAAAAGGCACAACCGTTGCTCACGGCCATCACGGCTCACATGATAACTCAATTGCTTGAATCTGGTAAACATGAGTAAGAAAACTCGACACCCGGTGTTTGTATCGGCTAACGCGGAAATAGGACTTGTGCGAATCAGTAGCATTGCAGTGCAATCGTACGACTTGGGTGACTGCCTACTTTTTGGGCACGCCGGTGAACGGTTCGTTGACAGCTCGCTGTAAGGTGCCTAGCATTAAGGGGTTGTCGTTTCTTCCATCTATCTCCCTGGCGTAGCAACAAGAGGCAATCCTTGTCTAGTCCTAGTCGCGGGGGCGTTTTTCGGGCGGAAACCGATCGGCGTCTGGAGCAATTCGCCGAGAGCATTAGCTTCGACCGGCGGCTGTATGTCCAAGACATCGCGGGTTCGATCGCCCATGCGCAGATGCTGGCGGCGGTGGGGCTCGTGACCGACGACGAATGCCAGCAGATTGTCGCCGCGTTGGAGGAAATCCGGCACGAAATCGAGGATGGCCGGTTCGAGTTCCGAATCGAGCTGGAAGACATTCATATGCATATCGAGCGGTCTTTGATAGACCGTCTTGGGGATATCGGGCGCAAACTCCACACGGGCCGTAGCCGGAACGATCAGGTATCGACCGATTTCCGCTTGTGGATTCGGGACGCCATTGACCGCGTTGACTCGCGACTGATCGACCTGCAAAGGGCTTTCGTCGGCCGTTGCGACGCCGAGGCCGACGTGATCCTCCCGGCCTACACTCATTTGCAGCGGGCGCAACCCGTACTGGCCCCGCATTATTGGCTCGCTTACTGCGAGAAACTCCAACGGGATCGCCAGCGACTGACCGATTGTCGACGAAGGGTGAATGTGTGCAGTTTGGGCACGGCTGCCGTCGCAGGAACAAGTCTGCCGATCGACCGTGCCGACGTGGCTCGACGACTGGGATTCGACGCGGTGGCAGCCAACAGCCTGGACGTTTCCAGTGATCGCGATTTTGCCTTGGAATCGGCATTCGTTCTGACGCTGATCGCCGAACACCTTAGCACGTGGGCGGAAGAGTGGATTCTGTGGTCGACAGTCGAGTTCAACTTCATTCGCTTGCCCCAGGAGTTTTGCACCGGCTCGTCGATCATGCCCCAGAAGATCAATCCCGATGTGTTGGAGCTGACTCGTGGTCGGGCAGCAAGGGTTGTAGGCAATTTGCAGACTCTGCTGGTACTGCTGAAAGGCTTACCGTTGGCCTACAACCGCGATTTGCAGGAAGACAAACCGGCACTATTCGACTCGTTTGACACGGTCGAGGCGTGTTTGGAAATAGCCGTCCCCGTCGTTGCCGGTGCGGTGCTGAACCGCGAGGCGATTGACGAGCGTTTGGATCGAGGATATTTGGATGCCACAACGTTGATGGAGTTTTTCATACGACAAGGCATGCCACAACGAACGGCACATCACTTAGTGGGCCATTTGGTGGGTAAAGCGACCGAACGTGGCGTCAGATTGGCCGATTTGCCCTTGGACGAGTTCCAGCAGGCGCATTCCGGCTTGGACGAAAGTGTGTACGAAGTGTTAGGTGTGGAAAAGGCCGTAGAAGCGTTTGTCAGTTACGGATCGACCGCGCCGTCGGAGGTGGAAAAGCAGGTGGCGCATTGGAAAGAGAAACTCGGTCCAAGTAATCTGTAGGTATGGGCCCGTTCCAAGGAAACCCGGCTTTTTCGGAAAAGCCGGGTTTCTGAGGTCGCCCACGGCACCTACTGTTTGAGGCAACAACCGATGCGATTGATCGTGACACTGGCGATTCTCCTGGTTTCGGCCGGACAACTGGCTGCTCAGAATCCATTCGCGCCTGCTGGCGGCGGCCAACCGCCAGGACCCGGTGCCGGCCAACCAGCCGATCCGTTCGGCGTGGGCAAACCGGCAGCCAAGCCGAAGCTGCCGGTTGGCAAGCCGCAACAAGGCGTGCTGCCGCCGATCGAGGATGAGAAGGACCCGGTCGTTCTGACGATCCGCGAATCGAATCCGACCACCGCCGACGAACTACTGTTTGCCGTCGAAACGTTGGCCAAGATGGTCCGCCCGGCCGAGACCAAGTTCTACCTTCAGAAGCTGATCGACCTGAACCTGGATCGCAAGGGATTGGTCGCCTTGCACCAAGAATCGGGCTCCGCTTTCTTCTACCGCATATCGCGCGACGAAGTGCTGAAGCCCGAAGGCGAGCGTTTCGGCAAGGCCGTCCTGAAAGCCGCCTACGAGGAATCCCGCGATCCGGCGCGCATTCGGGCGCTGGTAAAGCAGTTGAGCGATCCATCCTTCGCGACCCGGCGGCAGGCCGTGGAAGCTTTGACCGGCATCGGTACGGCCGCCGTTCCCGCCTTCTTGGAGGCGATGGCAGATCCCAACCGCGCGGGCGAACACCCGCAAGTGCGCGAGGCGGTCGTTGGGCTTGGCCGGCCGCTGATCGACCCGATGCTAGGCGCGTTGGAGTCCCCGGACGAGGGTCTTCGCGTCCAAGTGATGACGGTGTTGGGCCAGTTCGAGAAGCCCCAAGCCGTGAAATTGCTTGTGGGGCCCTACTTGTCCGGCGACAGCTCGCCGGCCATCCGCCAGGCTGCGGGCCAGGCGATCGTGCGCATCGTAGGCGAAGCCCCAACGCGGCACGACGTGGAGCAGTATCTCTATCGTCGGGCCAAAGCGTACTACGAGGGCGAGCTACCGGGCCGGCCAGACCATGAATACCGCGTCAAAATGTGGCGCTGGGACCAGAAACAAAAGACCAGCGTGCCGCGTCGCTACATCGCTGCCGACGCTTCGCTGCTGATGGCCGCTCGTCTGGCCAACGATTTGCACAAAGTCGCACCCGATAACGTCGATTTTCGTCGTTTGTTTCTGTTGGCGAATCTGGATTTCGCCAAGATCGATGCCGGATTGGAATATCCGTTGCCGAAGGACGAAGACTCCGCCTATGGTTCAGCGTCTGCCGCGGGTGTGGAAGCCGTCGAGGACGTGCTGGCGTACGCCATCGAGCACGGGCACGTGGTGGCCGCAATCGCTGCGGCAGAAGTCCTGGGCGACCTTGGTGATGTGAACCTTGTTTTTTCCGACGACGGAAAACCACGATCGCTCGCGTCGGCCCTTCGACACGGCGACCGCCGGCTGCGAATGGCGGCCGCCAACGCGATCATGAAATTCGACCCCAAACGGCCGTATCCCGGTTCGAGCCACCTGCCCGAGGCGCTCGGCTATGTGATTCGCACCGTCGGTTCTCGCCGAGCACTGATCGTCCATCCAAGAATCGAGAAATCGCAGACGTTGGTCGGCATGCTGAATCAAATCGGTTTCGAGGCGGACCCGGCGCGGACCGGTCGGGAAGCATTTCTTATGGCAGCCAAGAATCCGGATTACGGATTCATGCTCGTCAGCGACGGAATCAACTATCCCGACGCCAACAAGACGATTCAGATGTTCCGCCGCGATCCGCGTACCAGCCGGCTGGCCATCGGCCTGATGGCGCGAGAAGAACGAATCAAGTGGGCGGAGCGCATCGCAGAGCTTGATCCATTGGTTAACTCGTTTCCCAGACCCCACAACGCGTCTTTGATGGCATTTCAGACGTCGCAGTTGCTGGACCTGGCCGGTCGCGAACTGGTCGGCGACCAGGAGCGAGTGGAACAGGCTGCCGCCGCGCTGGATTACCTAACGCGCATGGCAGAGAACCGCGAGGACTACGCATTTTACGACGTGTACCGTCAGCAGGATGCTATCCAATCGGCCTTCTTCGCGCCGGAGCTTTCCGCCAAGGCGGCCCGTCTGATGGGTCTATTGGGATCTTCTCAGGCGCAGCTCGCGTTGGTAACCCTGGCCAGCCAGCACGCGCGACCGCTCGCCGAGCGAAAGGCTGCGGCGCAAGGGTTCGAGTTGGCAGTCCAGCGTCGCGGCCTGCTATTGACGCGAGACGATATTCGGCTGCAATACGATCGCTACAACCAAAGCGAAACGCTCGACGCGGGCACGCAACAGGTACTGGCACACATCCTCGATGCAATCGAGGCACCCAGCAAGAAAAAGAGCCAGCAGCAAGCGCAAGACTCGCAGCCGTCGCAGCCCAACGACGCCTAGAGCTTCCGCAAGGGGCGATTCTCGTTTAACCGCAAGCCGGAGGCGTGCGCGGAGCGAAGGCCGGCCAAACGCAAACTACCATCAACACCTGGACCTCGACTTCAACGTATGTCAGCCTACGGCCCAAATCATCTGGACGAAACCGGCCCGCCGATTCCCAGTATCATCGGCAATAGCAAGGCGATGCAGGAGATCTATCGCAAGACGCGACGAGTGGCCCGCAGTAACGCTTCGGTGCTGCTGCTGGGCGAGACCGGCACGGGCAAAGAGCTGATCGCCACGGCGATCCATCGTCTGAGCAACCGCGGCTCAGGGCCCTTTGTCCGAGTCAACTGCGGGGCGCTGGCCGAAAACCTGCTGGAAAGTGAATTGTTCGGCCATGTGCGCGGCGCGTTTACCGGCGCGGTCGGAAACCGCATCGGTCGTTTCGAAGCGGCCCATACGGGCACGATCTTCCTGGACGAAATCAACTCGACAACGCACCACTTGCAGGTGAAGCTTCTGCGCGTGCTGCAGGAACAGGAATTCGAACGCGTCGGCGACACGCAGACGGTCCGAGTCGACACGCGAGTGATCGCCGCCAGCAATCGCGACTTGATGACGGAAATCGACGCCGAGCGTTTTCGCGAGGACCTTTACTGGCGGCTGAACGTGGTGCCAATCGAAATCCCGCCGTTGCGAATGCGCCGCGAGGACATCGGGCCGCTGGCGATGCATTTCCTGGACCAATACAACGAAGCCAACGACCGTTACGTCGTCCACATTCAACCCGAAGCAACGGAGGCGCTGGAGGAATACCACTGGCCCGGAAACGTGCGCGAACTGCAGAACTACATCGAACGCGCCGTCGTCATGGCCGAAGGCGACGAAGTGACAATCGACCTGCTGCCGGGCGTGGTCACGGGAACGGAACGTCCGCGGCGTGGTCAGATACACGGCGTCGACCTGGACACGATCGTGGAAGAACTCGTTCAGCAAGGACGGTCAGACGCCGGGCCGGATGCTGAGAACCTGTACGAAGTAATCGTCGACCGCGTCGAACGAGAGCTGATCGCTCAGGTGATGGACGCCTTCAACAACACTCAGACCAAGGCATCCAAAAGGTTGGGAATCAATCGCAATACGCTCCGCAGCAAACTGAAGTACTTCGGACTGGACGCCAAGCCCGACGAGGCTTAGTCGGTTCCGGCGTCGATCCGGTTGCTTGTTCTCGCCTAAGTACCCACTCACAACTTTTCGAACTCTTGGCGGTGGCTAGAAACCCGGCTTTTTCGGAAAAGCCGGGTTTCTTCTTGGCCAAGAAGTCCTGATCGCGTACTTACCTTCTGGTTTCGGGGCAAAGTCCGAATTCGACGGGCGCCTACTCGCTCACGGCAATCCTCGCGCTTACCATAAGGAATCCGTGTGAGGTACTTGCACAACCACAGGCAGTTGACCAACAAGTCTTCAGACCGTAGAGGTGAAGCATGACAAACAGCCCGCTTCGATCAGTTGTCGCACAATCCTGCCCCCGCGCTGCTCTACTTCTCTTCGCTCTCGGTTGCTCCGCCACGATGCCAGTACGTGGCGAAGCGGGGAGTCTTCCGCAATCGTTGCCGGCGGTGATCCCACAACCTGTATCGGTAGAAGCAAAGCAAGGTGTGTTTGAGTTCTCTCCAACAACTGACGTAATTGCCGTCGACGGTGCGAAAACGGAAGCTTCGAAGCTTGTCGATACACTGGCACCCGCGATGGGCTTCCGCTTGAAGACCGCGGAGTCTCCGTCAAGGGCCGAAAACTCCATCACGTTGACCTTGGACGAATCGCTAAAGGAAAAGCTGGGACAAGAGGGATACACGCTGGATGTCTCGGCCAAGCGGATCGATGTTCGTGCGGCCGAACCTTCCGGGTTGTTCTACGGCACACAGACGCTGCGTCAATTACTGCCGCCGGAAGCGTTTTGCAAGACGAAAGTCAGCGGCGTAGACTGGGTGGTTCCGTGCGTCCACATTGTCGATTTTCCACGGTTCGCTTGGCGTGGGCTGTTGCTCGATCCGGCGCGACATTTCCTTCCCAAGGCGGATATGCTGCAGTTCATCGACGCGATGGCATTGCACAAGTTCAATCGCCTGCAGCTTCACCTGACCGACGACCAGGGCTGGCGAATCGAGATCAAGAAGTACCCGCGGCTGACCGAAATCGGCGCGTGGCGTGATGAAACGCTGATCGGCCACTATCGAGACAAACCATGGCGGTTCGACGGCAAACGCCACGGCGGTTTCTACACGCAGGACGACATCCGCGAGATTGTCCAGTACGCGGCGGATCGCCACATCACGGTCATGCCCGAGATCGAAATGCCCGGTCACGCCCGGTCGGCAATCGCGGCCTATCCACATCTGGGTGTATTTCCAGAGAAGCAAAAGGGCATCAAGCCGTGGACACACTGGGGCATCAGCGACGATATCCTTGCACCGCGACCACAGACGATTGCGTTCTGCAAAGACGTGTTGACGGAAGTCATGGACATGTTCCCGAGCCGCTACATCCACATCGGCGGCGACGAAGCGCACAAGACGCAATGGAAAGCCAGCGACGAAATCCAGCAGATGATCCGCGATATGGAACTTGAGGACGAGGCGGAACTTCAGGCATGGTTCACTGGGCAAATCGACGCGTTTCTGACCGAACACGGCCGGCGCCTGGTCGGTTGGGACGAAATTCTCGAAGGTGGTCTTGCGCCGGGGGCCGTTGTAATGAGCTGGCGTGGCGAAAAAGGCGGCATCACGGCCGCACAGGCCGGCCACGACGTGATCATGGCCCCCACGACGCACACGTATTTCGACTACTATCAGGGACCGGCCGAATCCGAACCGCTGGCGATCGGCGGAAACCTCCCGCTGGAGAAGGTCTATGGGTACGAGCCAATCCCCGTCGCACTCTCAGCCGAACAGGCGAAACACGTGCTCGGCGCGCAAGCTCAACATTGGCGAGAGTACATCCCCGATTCCAAGCACCTTCAGTACATGGCATTCCCCCGCGCTTGTGCGTTGAGCGAGGTCGTGTGGTCGACCAAAGAAAACCGCAACTACGACCTGTTCCTGGTACGTCTTGACCATCATCTGAAGCGTCTGGCGGCGGCGGGCGTGAACTACCGGCCGTTGGACAAGAAGCCGATGTGTTGGAAAGGCCGGACAGACCCAGACGCACCGAATGCAGCACGCGGGCTCGTCCAGCGATTGTTACCGGAACATGCCGACCGTTTCGTCTTCGAAGTGATACTGCCGGAGTGCGGACGGGACGTCTTCGAGGTCGAAAGCCGTGACGGCCGAATCGTGATTCGCGGCAACACGGGCGTCGCCATGGCTACCGGGTTGAACTGGTACCTGGAAAACCACTGCCACTGCCACGTTTCATGGTGCGGCACCCAATTGAATCTTCCGGATCCGCTGCCAGTGGTCCAACCGAAGGCGCGGCGCGTGACCTGGGCGCGGTATCGCTACTTCTTGAACTACTGCTGTTTTGGCTACTCGCTACCCTGGTGGGATTGGGACCAGTGGGAGAGCCTGATCGACTGGATGGCGTTGAACGGAATCAACGCACCGCTATCGGTCACCGGGCAGGAAGCGGTCTGGCAGGCAGTCTGCAAACAGCTTGGGATCACTGACGAACAGATCTCAGAGTTCCTGGCCGGACCGCCGTTCCTGCCGTTTCAATGGATGGGCTGCCTGGACGGCTGGGGCGGACCGTTGCCGCAGAGCTGGATCGACCGCCACGAGGCACTCGAAAAGCGGATCTTGGGCCGGCAGCGCGAACTGGGCATGACCCCAATCCTACAGGGTTTTACAGGGCACGTACCCGCCGCAGTTGCCGAGAAGTACCCGGACGCAAAGTTGCACCAGATTCACTGGATCGAATGGCATACGAACTTGCTCGACCCGCTCGATCCCCTGTTTCCAAAGATTGCACGCCTGTTCATGGAAGAACAGACAAAACGCTTCGGCACGGATCATCTGTACGATGCCGATACGTTCATCGAAATGACTCCGCCCACCGGCGAATTGAAAGATCTGGCCGATCTGAGCCGAGCGATCTACGACGGCATGGCCAAGACCGATCCGCAAGCCGTCTGGGTGCTGCAGGGCTGGACGTTCTCGTTCAAACGTTCGTTCTGGACGCAGCCGCGGATCGAGGCGTTTCTGGACGCCGTTCCCGACGATCGCATGTTGGTGCTGGACTTGTTCTGCGAATCGCGGCCCATGTGGAGCGAAACCGAGGCGTTTTTCGGAAAACCCTGGGTATGGTGCAACGTGCATAACTTCGGCTGCACCGTGTATCTGGGCGGTTCGTTGCCTCGGACGAATCAGAATCCCCACATGGCCCGTCGCGACGCGAAAGGCGGCAAGCTTTCCGGTCTGGGCTTTGTCAACGAAGGGCTCGGCTACAATCCCGTGGTCTACGACATGATGTACGAAACGGCTTGGCGCAACGAACCAGTCGACTTGGACAGATGGATCCGCGACTTCGCGCGCCATCGCTACGGTCAATCCAACGCGGATGCCGAGCGGTCGTGGCACCTTCTCAAAGACACGGTTTACACGGCGCCGTATCGTACTCGCTCCATCATCGACACGCTGCCGACACTCGGCCCGGCCCGAGCCGCACCGTACCACAACGGTCGCGTGGCCCAGGCGTGGGAAGCCTTGCTTCAGGCTGCCGATGACTTTCGCGACGTGGATACGTACCGATTCGATCTCGTGAACGTGGCCCGGCAGTCGCTCAGCAACCACGCGGCCGACCTGCAAAACGAAGTGGCAGCCGCGTACCGAGCCAAAGACCTTCAGGCCTTCGAACAAGCGTCGCAACGTTTCCTGCAACTGATTAGAGATCTGGACGAACTGCTCGCCACGCGTCGCGAATTTCTATTGGGCCGATGCCTGGAAGATGCCAAACGCTGGGGCACAACCGATGCCGAGCGGGCTCGTTTCGAATGGAATGCCCGCCGCGTATTGACGCTCTGGGGTGAGGGGCCGGCGATTGACGACTACGCGCGCAAAGAATGGTCCGGCTTGCTCAGTGGCTACTATCTCAAGCGTTGGGAGCGGTTCCTGGACGAGGCAGCTCGATCGTTGAAGGCCAACGAGCCGTTCGACACTAAGGCGTTCAACGAAAGACTCCGGCCGTGGATGGCCGCCTGGTCGGACCAGCGCGAAACCTATCCCACAGAACCGCGCGGCGACAGTGTTATTGTGGCCCGCAAGCTATGGGAAAAGTACGAGAAGGCCTTCGAGCCGAACATGATCAGTCTGACCACAGGCAAGCCCGTCACCTGTTCCCGCGCATTGCCGCCGCACCCAGCCCACCTGGCAAACGACGGCTGGTCACGCAACACCGACCAATTCTGGGCGACCGACGTGTCACAGGACAAGGCTGCCTGGTGGCAAGTGGACCTGGAAGAACCCACCACGGTTGGCCGCGTCGTCGTGGTGGGCTACTACGCCGACCAACGCCACTACGGCTTCACCGTCGAAACCTCGTTGGACGGCAAGACATGGACCATGGTCGCCAACCACTTAGACAACAAGGAGCCTTCAACCGCCGAAGGTTACATCTGCCGTTTCGACCCACGCACGACGCGCTACATCCGCGTCACCCAACCCCACAACTCAGCCAACACCGGCCGACACCTGGTCGAAGTGGCGGCATACGCCAAGTAACGGTGCCAGTCAGAGACGGGGACCACAATCGTCAAGTCATCGGCTCGCACGCTCTCAAGTTCGATTGTCGCTTCCGTACAGGTATTCATCCACGTTTTTCGACGCGTCGGGCGGAAGCCCCTTGGCCGATCCGATGACGGGTCTGAGTCGCTCGTGGAGTGACGGACCTTCTTTCAGAGTACGGTCATCCACCGGCGTTTCCACGGGCGCGACACTGACCTTGCGTTGGAATCTTGAAGTGACGTTTCAAGAACTGCGCGCGCATTTGGGTTTTGAGACACCTCGCAGCGTGTGAAGGAATCGGTGATGCGGATGGGACCATGTCCGCGGGGCGGTGTCTTGTCGGAACAATGCCCGAGTGCTGACATGGGGCAAGGACTACACCGTTCGGCTCTGGCGCGTGGCCCACAACGGAGGCCGTTGATCACAGTTCCACTTTCCTGGATAATCGTTTGAGACATGACGCGCCAAAAGGAGAATGAGACCATGAGGCTGTGTGAGAAAGCAATTCTACTCGTTGCCCTTGTCGCCGCGAACTGCGCCCTTGCTTCCGAGGAACGCAACTCGTCTGAGAATGCTGAAGCGGCAGAGAAAGTCAAATCGAATCGAGTCCGTTACCGGAATTTTGACGCCAGGCTTCAGCCTGTGCCCGAAGATTCCTCTGTCGCAAAGTCGGTTGAGATCGAGCCGCTTATCCGGTCGTTAGGCGTCAAACTCGAACCAGGCGTCGAGGCGCCGGACTTTGACTTACCGGTTCTGCTCGTGGAGGAGAACGACACTGGCGCGAAGACTGGGGCGGTCGGAAACGATACGGTCAGACTTTCTAGCTTCCGCGGCAAAAAGGCCGTCGCTCTAACGCTATCGGGCTCCACGTGACCGCCGTTCGACGTCCAGGCGAGTCGTCTGGAAGCGATCAAGCGGGAATACAAGGACAAGTTTGCGTTTGTTTTCGTATACGTGCAGTGTCACGGTACGGGGCACGGGGTCGGTGGGTACGGGAGACTTGGTGAAGTGCCAAGCTGCACGAACCTGGCCAGAGACATTCACGAACGGGCCATGCAGACGTACGAGCAGGTGAAGAAGATGAATCTCACCTGGACCCCGTTAGTTGACCGAATGGACAATGCGACAAACCGTATGTACGGTGTTCCGCCGGCAATCCACTGCGTCATCGACATTGATGGACGAGTAGTCGTTCACATGAGTGGCAAGAAGCCGTACCCAGCAGATGTTCTGAAGACGCTTGCCGAGAACGACGGCCGCTTGCCCACTTCGATACCAAACGCGGTCGAGCCCCACCCGGACTATCCGCCCGCTTGGCACACGGCAACCGTCTCCAGCCGCGATGCATTCCATAATCTCTTGGCGTTCTATCGCAAGCAGGGACGATGGCAGGACGCACTCCAGTTGATGGGACAACATCGTCACCATCTGGTGAGCCAGAATTCGACATTGATCCTCTACGCCCTTGAAGTGCTAACGGACGCCGCGGAAGAAGGTAGGGGCGATCCCGTGTGGATCCGCCTGCTCGCCGAACATATGCGGAACAACGATCTGGATGCCGAAGCGTCTGCCAGACTGCAAGTCCTACTTCAGAAGCTCGACGAGTTAACGGGAGGCGACGTGCGGTAAGCATCATTCGAGAAATAGTTGTCCGATTTGAGTGTAGCCGAAGTCGCAAGACTTCGGAATTTGCCGATTCCGTCCGAAGTGTTGCCACTTCGGCTACGACGGTTGTTTCTCGAACGATCCTGAGTTGATGCGAACGTTGAGCCGACGGCGACGCGGTAACCCGCGCGCCTTGCCTCGTGAGACCCATGAAAACCATCCTGTTTCTCGTTTCACTTGCTTTCGGCGCCATTCACGCATCGGCGGCCGACGGGCCGAAGAGCATGTACGTCATCCCAAGCTGGGGCGACATCGCGCTCGTTCATGGTCCGGGAACCGACGTGGCAATGGACAGCGAGCAGGCGATGGAGAACACGTTTCGGCATTGGAAAGGCCGCGGGTTCACCGGCGTGTTTCTGCGAACCGACCTGATCCACATGCCGCCCGGGTCGATCGTCCGGCATCCCGCCAGCACACAGCCAAATCCTCGTTTGGCCGTCTTCTGGCACACGATTGATGAGATTCTGGCCAGATGCGATCCACAGATGGCAGCGCGAAAAGCAGCGGCAAAAGTCGGCTTCGAACACTGGGTATCACACCCGCATGTCTACAGCGAAGGCGCCCCGGTAGATGTCGGCGTGCCGGGCGTCGGGCGAATGGTACCATGGTCGTACGCCAGGAAGTACCACGTCGAACATCCCGAGGTGATCACCGTCGATCGCCAGGGCAATCGGCAGTGGATGGTGCCGGAATACGCCTATCCCGGCGCTCGCGCGGACAAGGTTGCCGACTTTGTCTATATCGCCCGCACTTATCATCCGACCGGGATCATCGCGTCGATGCGCAGCGAGGCCAGCCAACTGCTGCCGCCGCCGGATCACGGCGACCAATATGGTTTCAACCAGCCGGTCGTTGACGACATGAAGCGCTTGTATGGCGTGGACATCATGACCGATCCGCGGTTTGATTGGAAAAGCGAACAGTTCAACTTGGCTGACCCCATGGTAGAGAACTGGCGGACTCTCCGCGGGACTTACCTGACGCAGCTCTACCGTGAGATTCGAGACGCGATTGGGAAGGTCGATCCGAACATCCAGTTCGGCGTGACGCTGTCCGGGAAATACGTCGGCCCAGTTTTGGGAAATTGGAAGCTGCACTGGCACACCTGGGTGGACGAGGGACTGGTCGATGTGATCCTCGTACCCGTTACGTTCGAAGCGACGTACGACCACGAGGCGGGCAAGAAGGGCTATCTCACGGACGCGCGCCATGGCAAGGGAACCGTGTCGGCGACGGAAATTTCGCAATACATCGCCAAGAGCAGGCATCCGAAGATCCGTGTGATCCACACGGGCGCCCCGTCCTATTTCTATCCACCGCCTCCGGCTGGCTCCGACGGATGGCAGTGCGATGTCTGGTACGACGTGTATCACGTCGCCTGGTACCAGCGATGGGAGCAATGGAAACGCGATCTGTCGGACTTCGGCCACATCAAGTTCTTCGAACAGAACTTCGACACGTTCCCAGTGCGCAGCCCAGCGATCGGCGGCGGCTGGGGCGATGGCCGGCACAACCCCGATCTGCGCGCCACACCCGGTGTGTGGTCAAGACTGGGTGACGGAAGCGATGGCAGGGCCGTTGTGCAGGAAGAAGTCCGCCGGGGCGACGACGGACGCGCTGTCTTGCTCACGGGCGACGAGTTCGTCGGGCTGCACCACAGCTCGCCAGACCGCAGCCGAATGACTGGAATGCTCGACAACAGCATTTCGAACGGCAAGTGCGTCTTTCAGTTTTGGATCAATCGAGACAACGCGGCAAGCGGACTGACCGTCTTGTTCACCGGTGACAGCATCAACGCCAGCTACACGATGACCGGTCAAGACGGGAAGGACGTCGGACTTCGGATCCAACCCGGCTCGGGACGCGTGTGCTACGCGTCGGGCAAGCGGTGGATCCAATCCGACGTGCAACTGCCCGCAAAACAGTGGCGACAATTGTCGATCGACGTTGATGTCGACAGCCGGACCTACGCGGCGTACGCGGGGCCGCTGCGGCAGTTGAGTTGCAGCGGCATCAAGTATGCACCGCCGGGCGATCGATTCGTCGAGCAGCACGGTGTGAACATCCCAATCAAGGTGCCGTCGTACCGCGCATTCAACACTCTGAACTTCATCCCCACGATCTCTCCGAACAATCGGATCTACCTTGATGATGTGACCGTGAAATGGATTCCAACGAAACACTACGCGTCCACGGGCAGCCACGTTCTGCTGAACGAAACATTCGAGAAAGCCGAGGTTGGCGCAATCATTGACGACAAGCTCGGTGATGGTCGCCTCCGCGTTGTGGGGCGGTCTCCCGACCGTCCCACCGTGACGGTAGAGCCGGCGAACCAGATGGAGCCATTCTTCATCGAACGGACCACGTCGTTCGGCCCCGGCGTCAAGTGCGTGCGCGCGACCGGAGGAGGCACGCTGGTGGCCGAGACAACGCGGCAACTCTCCTCCGCCGGCGGAACGATTACCGTGGACCTGGACGTGTTCATCCGTTCTGACCGAAACTTCCCGTACATCATTCCGAACCCAAAGACGCGATCGAAACACAGTGTGGTCCTGAGCCTCGATGGCGCCGCTTCCGGCCGACCGCTTGCCGCGGTGGATACCGCAGATGGAACTTGGCGGCTCTGGGATGGCCAGCGCTTCGTCGATAGCGGCAAGTTGGTTACTTACGACGTATGGAATCATTTGCAGATCGCAGTGAACCCGCGAACCAAAACGTATCGTTTCGTCGCGCAACCGGTCGGCGAGCTACCGACGGTGATCGGCGATGCCGCGGTTGGCGCGTCGGTGGGTGCTGAAGAGAAGCTGAAGCTATCAGTCAAGCCATCCGCCACAGCCGGACACATTAGCTGCTACGACAACATCCTGGTAACGTGCAACTGATGGAGACGTGCTTTGAACCGGCCCCGCTTCAGCCCGGCATCTTCAAAGGCTACAGACCAACGGGTCATGGTTGAGTCGAGATTGTCCTCGACCGTCACTGTCGTACCGGCCGGCCTGCTGGCCCCAGGGCGGAAACTCAGACGTCTGCTTTCAAGAGTCTCTCGACCGTATTCATTGGCAGAAACATGCGATCGGGTACGCCGCTGACTTCGATAAACCCATACCGCGAATAGAACGCTCGGGCCTGTTCGTTCTTCGCGTCTACCAGGACAACAGCGGACGCAACTTCCTCAGTATAGCGAAGCGACCGCGCGAGGGCGTCGAGCAAGAGGAGTTTCCCAGCGCCGGGGAAACCCACATCGCGAGCGAGCCTGCCGATCAGAATTGCCCGCACAACCGGGTAGCAAGGAAGCCTCTTGACGATCTCGTCGGGCAATTCGGCGAGCGCGATCGATGCGGATGCCAACGAGTAGTAGCCTGCGATCCGCGTGGGTTCATCTTCGGGAGCCATCACGAACACAGCCGCGACGCGGCGGCGCATATCCTGCCCGGCTCGCTGCCGCAGGTATTCGTCCAGTTCCACGGCCCCACAATGGAACGCCTTGCGGTCGTGATGCTTCGCGAGCCGCCCGCAAATGAACTTGCTCATTGCGAAACCACGTCCTCACGGTACTGCTCGGCCGCTCGCTCCAAGGCTTCATTCGGTTCGGGTGGATCAAGCAGCGTCTCGACAAACGCGCGGCTCTGCGACTCACTCAGCCGTAACACTTCGTGCTCTTGGATGATGGCTTTGGCCGCGCGTTGAACGGTCCCCACGACGAAGTCAGAAACCGACCGCCCCTCGTATGCCGCCGCACGTTCGATCAGCTCCTTCTGCTCAGCAGTAATACGAGCTTCCAAACGAGCGGTTTTCGTTCTTGATCGTTGAACGGTTGCCATTCGCTTCTCCGCAAATCGTTTCCCATGGAATAGTACGGCCATTTGCCGTACATGTCAACGTGTTGATTCGCGGGATGTGCGAGGAATTCACGAGCCGGTTTGCAGGACAATCGTTGCTGCGCTCGTTATCAATACAGGCAGTCGATTCTTTTCGGTCGGGGATAAACTCAGAATCCATACTTCTCCTTACGTAGCTGGAATGCGGCTTTGCCGCCTTCCAATACTTTCGTGATCACTCCATTCATGGGACCAACGTCGATCGCTCCCTGAAGCTTGATCTCTCCGAGTGTTTGGTCGCCGGCAGTGCGGTAATCGCAGCAGAGTATCAGGTCTGCGTCCCCGTTCACCACGACGTTTGCGTTGTGGCTGGTGAAGATGACTTGCCGCACCGTTTTGGCGTTCCACACTTCCTCCACTATCTCCGGCATGGTCGGGTTGTCGAGGTCCTCTTCTGGCTGGTCGATGATCAGCGGTGGCCCCTCTTGATTAAGGAGGGCGGTGAGCAGGGCCGTAGCCTGTTGTCCTGCGGAAGCATCCGAGAAGGCGATTCGGTCGGTTTCCCCACGAACATATTCGAATGAGGGCTGGTCTCCCAGCTCGACAAGCGATAGGGATAGCCATTGCTCAATGGCAAGCGAGCGGGCGACCTTCTCGATTTCACCGGTAGTGAACCCAGCTCGCGAGAGAAGTGGGGTGCTGGGTAGTTCGACCGTGTCGGAATCGCCGGGCGAAAGCAAGGCAAGTTTCTCCAGCTCGGCGAGAGCACGTTCCCATTGTTCCACCGGCTCGTCAGAGTCGACCATGTTCGAGAATAGCGTTTCAACTTTGGCTTTCCGGATGTTGGTCCCTGTCAGGAATCCAATGAGTTCCTTACTGGCGGCAGCCACGTTCGCTCCACGATTTAGTGTCGCGAGAATCTTGCCCTTTGACAGGTCGGTGAGCTCCTTACACTTGCCCTCAAGCAGATCGGCACGGTCCTTGTACAACGTCGTCCATTCGGACCTAGAGGCAATATATCCATCTTCGGGCGTTCCCTGGCGGGCGAACTGTGCCTGCGTCTCTTGAAGCTGTGTCGTAAGCGTCTTAATCCGAGACTCAATCTGATTGATCTGAGTAACCACCGTCTCGTTGGCGGAAGTCGCTTGCTTGACTCCGGCGTATTGTTCGGCGTGTTTGTCGAATACGACCTTCCATTCACCGCAAAGTGACTCGAACTCTTGGAGCAGGCTACCGGTTCCACGGTCGCTGAGGAGATTGGTTATCGCCGCGATGTGCGAACGTGCTTCAGCAAAGATGGCGTCGGCCTTCGAATGGATGTTCGCAATGGTCTCTGCGTTTGGCAGGGCAGTTGTGTCGTCGAGTTGTGTCGGCTTGTCAGCTAGTTCTTGTGTAGCATCGCGTGCGATCCGCCGCAGCTCGTCAAGCTCCTGGGTCCAGCCCTGTATCGTCGTTTGCTCTTTGACGAAGTTGTCGTGTGCTGAGAGAACTTCTTGGTCTTCTTCAGAGAGCCCCTTCAGCTTCTTTCGCAGCTCCGGAAGCTGGTTTTCGAGCGACTTGATTTCGAGCGTGATTCGCGAAGCCTCTTGTTGAAGAGTCCGCTTTCGCTGAATCAACTCATGTGCAGTGCGAACCCGGCTCTTCAATTCCTGCACTTGGTTGCTGAAATCGGCCATTTCCTGTTTAACCGGAGCTTCCACAAACCGCGAAAGCTCTTCTTGTCGGACTCCCACGGCACTTAGTTGTTTCTGGCTGAAAGCCTGGACAGGAAGGAGGCGGCGGATGTCGTCCTCGGAACAGGCTCCGAATTCGCCACCACCGATCTTGAGAAGAATCTCGTTCTTACGCGAGTTCCGCTGAACTACATGTCGCACGCCGTTTATCTCCAGCGTTACGGTGACAACGGCGTCGAACTTGAGCAAGGTCTTCGCAATGAGACTCTGCCGCTTCTTGTGATAGTCCGGCAATTCGTCTTCCGGCGAAGCACTCGGCGGCTGATCGCAAAGAGCCCAGCGGACGTATTCCAAGATGGTCGACTTGCCCGTACCACGTCCCCCGATAATGCAGTTGTATTGAGGATTCAACGCAAGCTGAAATGGCCCCAAGAACTTACTGTTCGACACTTGAACCGATTCGATGGTCGTAGACGGTATTCGTGGCTCGGTTTGGGAAATACGTGTGTCCGGTGCGAGGCACGCTTGACGCAGAGCCTCCGCCGTGGGAACGGCCCACTTAACCCACGTGATGTGCGTACCAAGGTCGCGGAAATCGTCGCTCCGGTTGTCCGATGTCTGAAACAAACCCAGCCGTTTCAGTCCCCATTCCTTGTTCTTGCCAGCTACGATTCCGGCATTGCCCTTGCCAAGTTTCTCAAGCGACCCGTCCACGTATCCGCCAACGCAGGGCATCGACTTGTAGTGTGCCTGAAAGCCCTTTCGCAGGATACTGAAATTGCCGCTCTCCCCGACGTTCGGGAGCACGATAAATTTGTCGCGAAGATACTCAAGCTCATTCAGCTTCTTGTAGATTTCACCGAGGGAGTTCAGGTGTTCCAGCCGTTGTACCGGAGCGTGGCAGGGCTCTGATGGGTCATTCGGGGCAATGCCTAGTGCCGGGTAGATCGACGTGAGGAGGTCAACCGGAAACTCTGCGTCCAGGATAAGAATTGCCTGACATGGGACGCCTAGCGTGAGTTCCATGCCCGGAAACACCACGAGTTGTTCTTCAACGGGAATGGGCTGACCTTGGTCGTCTGTTTCTGTCTTGGCAGCCTGCTTGATGTAAGGAAAGAACGTGAAGTCGTGGTGGTCGGTGATTGCTACCGCGTCAAGCTTTTTTTCGCGACAAGCTTCGACGAAACGCACGGCATAGGCTTTGCGTTCTTCTTCCGTCTGCGGACGCGGTCCGTTCCAATTGGTATCGCGTGGCGTGTGAACCTGGAAGTCGCACTTGTGGAAGTGTGCACCGCGGTCGAGGTACATGATACGCCTTCCTATTTCATCATCTCATCTGTGAAGGTGTCGAAGTTGTTGGCCACGGTGAATTCAACGCCACTCTCTAGGGCCTTGAAGTGCTTCCGCCCGCAGTCGATTTTTGCCTG
>JACKQG010000292.1_pt1 | contig 73485 bp, 63 predicted proteins | sample 8237621 | NCBI WGS metagenome assembly JACKQG01 (sample SAMN15677084, study PRJNA649215) | marine metagenome | biome: marine; feature: Black Sea; material: saline water; isolation source: suspended particulate matter (SPM) from the Black Sea western gyre | collected 2013-06-09/2013-06-10 | depth... | reverse complement strand
TTGTGGTGGTTGTTCTTCTGTTTTCGGGCTGGTTTGGTGTGCCAAGTATGCTGCGCAATGCGGCGTCTCAGGGTGATATCGGGCTGGTCCGGATATTGTTAAAAACAGTCGCGGGTCCCTGGGCTATCGATAGTACTAATATGTACGGATACGGGCCGATGCAATTAGCTGCCCAAAACGGACATGCTGACGTACTTGAGCTGCTGATTGAAGATGGGGGTGATGTCAACTTGCGAAGGCCTTCCTCGTGGAATTCGCCGTTGATAATGGCGGCCTCGCGCGGACACGTGGATTGCTGCCGGCTCCTTCTGGACAAGGGTGCTGATCCGAACGCTTACGGGATGTTCGGCGGGACTCGCCACACAGCTTTACAATCTTCAGCCCGGGGAGGCCATGTAGAAGTTGTCAAATTCTTTCTTGACCGCGGGATTGGTCCCAACGAAAAGGAAGGGAGCACGTCCGCGCTTCATCGCGCTTGCAGATGGAATCACATTGATATAGCCAAAATGCTTGTGGCCGCCGGTGCTGATATTACCAGCAGAAAGGAATGGAGCGGGAACACACCTCTTCAATTTGCGGTCAAATATGAACATAATGATGTCGCTGCCTATCTTAAGCAAGTGCTTCAGGTAGAACAAGAACGACAAAGGGAAATCGCACGCCGGTTGTTTGACGCCATCGATGCCCCTGTCCAAGAGGGTGACAAAGAAATTGTAATTGAGGCTTATATCCCCATATCAGCGAGGTTTGTTGTCGACAGCAACGGTATACACTGGGAAAGCAGAAATGGGGGAAAGCCCGGTACAAATTTTGGTAAAAAACTAAATGAACCTACTTATATCAATAGGATTGCCTGGTACCCACATTGGTCCACCGGAATCTATGAAAAGGACTTAGACCAATCAGAACCGTGCCCGGTCCGAATGCCGTTTATAGATACCATCGGTTTCGAACTTCTGGGTGTTGGTGAATCCAGAGATTCCTATACAATTAAAGCTTGTCCGGCAATCAAGACCTTTAATTATCCAAATGAGAAGTTTGTCATTTTGCTGGCCGGGACAGAGATTCATTTCAAGTGGTGCCGCTTCCGTCTTTTCCGGGGAGATAATGGGAAGGAATAATGAAAACCATACGTTGGACAAATTAGGGACAGTGAGGCTATTATATGGAAATTATATAAGGAGAAATTGGAATGCGTAACTATCAGAAACAACTGATTCTGCTATTTATAGCTTGTGTTATTGCAGGAGCGACATGGGTGATTATCGACAGGAGGCTTATACCCGGTGAGTACGCTCAGCTTTTCTGGTTCCTTTTTGCGCCGGTTTCCGCTTCATTTGTTTCGGTGTCTTTGAAAAGCATAGCTGAGCTTCCGACGGTCATTACTAAGACCTTGATGGGTGCTGTCGCTGTTCTTGGCTGGTATTGCCCGATGGCACTTATCGCGATGCGAAAAATTCCGTTATCAAAAAGACATAAAATCTTCTGTATCGTTGGATTTATTCTTATCTGGATACTTCCGTTATTGGGCTATATTGCATCTAAGAGTGAATAAAATGGAAAGGAGAAAGGCGTATGAATAAGTGGTATGTTTTTGGAATATGCTGTTTGGTTGTGGTGGTGAATTTGGCATTGACGGGGCGGCAGAGTGCCTACGGGGGCGGGCTTCGGAAGTTAGATGCTACACCAAGCGGGTATAAGCTGGTCTGGTCGGACGAGTTTAATGGATATGGCAGGCCCGACCCGAATAAGTGGACTTATGAGAGGGGTTTCGTGCGGAACAGAGAATTGCAGTGGTATCAGCCTGAGAATGCACGATGTGAAAACGGCCTGCTTGTTATTGAGGGAAAGCGCGAACGCAAAGCCAACCCACGTTACAAGCCGGACAGCAGGAACACGAGAGAGGCAAGAGAATATGCCGAGTACACGTCGGCGAGTCTGACGACGAGGGGTTTGCATAAGTGGCGGTACGGGAGGTTTGAAATGCGAGGGCGGATTGATACCCGGGGTGGTTTATGGCCGGCTTTTTGGACGCTGGGTACTGAGGGCAGGTGGCCGAGCAACGGCGAGATTGATATTATGGAGTATTACCGGGGTATGCTTTTAGCGAACGCTGCCTGGGGGACGGAGAGGCAATGGGTGGCCAAGTGGGATGATTTACGCAAGCCCATCAGCGATTTCAACGATCCGGGCTGGTCGGGGAAGTTTCATATATGGCGGATGGACTGGGACGCGGACAATATAAAACTTTATGTTGATAATATACTTTTGAATATGATTGACCTTAAGGAGACATTTAATAAGGACAAGGAGGGAAAGAACCCGTTCCGTCAGCCGCACTATATCATTCTGAATCTTGCTATTGGCGGAACGAACGGAGGGGACCCTTCAAAGACGAATTTTCCGGCAAGATTCGAGGTGGATTATGTAAGGATATATCAAAAAGAACCGTAAAAAACGGGCATAGGAAAACAGAAGTGAAAATGAGAAAATTGCAGGTTTTTTTATGTTGAAACCGTATAAAAGAGGTTATAATCAGGCGAAATGAAGCAGGTATATATAGCAGACGATCCTACTGAGGCACATCTTGTGAAGGGAATATTGGAGCAGTATGGAATCTCCTGTGAGATTCGGGGGGAGTCTCTATGGATTGCACGCGGGCAATTGCCTCTTACATCAGAAACTCTTCCGACTATCTGGATATTCGATGATAACAGATTTGATGAAGCTACTGAGCTTACCGAGCGATTTCAGAATGGAACGTTAAGTTCAAAGGCCGGGGCTAACTGGAAATGTCCTGAGTGCGGTGAGGAAGTCGAGGGGCAATTTACAGAATGCTGGCAATGCGGGGCGAATCGGCCTGAGGAAACGCAAATATACGAGAGCTGGGCGGGCGGAGCCATTGAGAACGCCCCACTGTCACAATTAAGCAAGTCGGTAATGGAAGAATATCTCAAATCAACAGAAATAATCGACTGGCAGGACCGAGGAGTTCTATCTAAAGCCAGAGAGCTTGCAGTCGGCGCAGATAAAGCCACCGATATTGCCCGGTCGTGTTTCGAATGGGTCAGAGACGAGATCAAACATATCGGCGATTATGACATTCAAACAGTAGCTTGCTCAGCGAGTGAGGTGCTCAGAGCGGGTTCGGGTATTTGCTATGCCAAGAGTCATTTACTGGCGGCACTGCTGCGGGCCAACTCCATCCCGGCGGGCATCTGTTATCAAAGATTAATCCGGGATGATGGGAGGTCTTTTTGTCTGCATGGTTTCAATGCTGTTTATCTTGAGAAATATGGCTGGTATAGAATTGACCCGAGGGGGAATAAGGAAGGTGTCAATGCTCAATTCACGCCGCCGCAAGAACAGTTGGCGTTTACAGTTAGACTCGAAGGAGAGGCAAACCTTCCGGAAATATGGACTGAGCCCCTTGGTATGATAGTCGAGCGTTTGAGGAGATATAAAACCAAAGACCAATTATGGAATATTCTGCCTGATATCCAGATTATATAAATTATGGGAACCTCTAAAAATTCACAGGGTGGAAGGCAGGGACAGACCTGCTGCTGTCGTTAAATGATTTTGTGGGCATTTGTGACTATATTATGAGAGGGCATGGAAATGATCAGTCGATCGGTGTTTCAAATAGATTGTACTGGCGTGGTTCCGGAATGTGGTTTTGAATGTGCTAAGTGCGTGAAGGAGATAGGTTTGTCATTGACCCGTATGAAAGGTGTCGGAAATTTTTATACGGATGGTGAAGGGGTAACCGTCGAGTATGATGCTGAGAAGGTGACGGCCGAGCAACTGAAAGACATATTGAAACGACTGCCCTCATTCTACGAGAGCCACTTTGTTCCGAGTATCGTATAATTACCGCCAATGCTTTATTAACCTGTCAAATAGCCGGGGATGATTTTTATTTAAACTTGTGCTTGACGATGGCCGATTATTTTGATAAAGATTGTTAGTGAATGATTAAGCCAGTTTATCAGGGTATGGATATGAATAGAAACATAAACAACGCGATTATTATAATTATTGCGGAGAAACTCAAGCTGCCCTGAGAAAGGTAAAGAAACAGATATCTAAAGCCTTCCAGAGCAGACAACTTTGGAAGGCTTTTTTTATTTATTAAATACGGATACCCGTTTTCGCAAGACAGGTTTAACAGATGGATACGGATTTGAGATAACGAGGTTATGTTGACAATGGCGGTGAGAGCATATAGTATATGCCGTTTTATTGATATTGAGCTTTTTTAAGGATTTATAGATGTCTGAAAAGAAGGAAAAAGGTTATAGGGATACACTGAATCTGCCGAATACGGGTTTTTCGATGAAGGCGAACCTTATTCAGCGTGAGCCGCAGTTGCGTAAGAAATGGGCGAAGGAAGATATATACGGCAAAATCAGGAAGGCCCGCAAGGGTGCGCCTTTGTATATACTGCACGATGGGCCGCCTTATGCGAACGGCGATATTCATATGGGGCACGTTATTAACAAGGTACTTAAAGACCTTGTTGTCAAATATAAGACCATGGCCGGTTTTGATGCGCCTTATAAACCGGGCTGGGATTGTCACGGCCTGCCCATCGAGCTGAAAGCAGTTACCGAACTCGGTGAGAAGGTGCACGAGAAGAGCAAATTAGATATTCGCAAGGACTGCTTCAAATATGCCCGAAAGTACGTCAAATTACAGAGCAAGCAGTTTCAGCAATTGGGGATATTCGGCGATTTCGAGAATCCTTATCTTACGTATAAGCCGACATACGAGGCGGGGATTCTGGAAGTATTCGCTATGCTGGTCGAGAAGGGGCTGGTTTATAAACAATTGAAGCCGATTCACTGGTCGATTGGCTGCGAGACGGCTCTGGCAGAGGCGGAGCTGGAATATAAGGACATTTCGTCGCCGAGCATCTTTGTGAATTTTCCTGCGGCAAGAGAGAGTATCGGGCGATTAGTCGAGCTTGGTCTGGTTGGACAGGGTCAGGATGAGAGTGCGAAGGTCTGCTTTATGATATGGACGACTACGCCGTGGACTCTGGCGGCGAATCTGGCTATTGCGGTCCATCCCAATCTCGAATATACGATGCTGACTTATGAAAAGGACGGTGAGAAGTTTGTCTCTTTAGTTGCCAATGAGCGAATCGAGGCGGTAGTTGCGGCCGGCGCTTTAGGTGAAGGACAGTTCAGCATAGGTGAAAAATCGGTCAGAGGCAGCGAACTCGAAGGGCTTCGCTACGAGCATCCTTTTGTGGAAAAGAACCCGACAGACAAAGATGCTTATATGGTCATACCGGCTCTGTACGTGACAACCGAAGACGGGACGGGGCTTGTTCATACTGCGCCTGGGCATGGAGTTGAGGACTATATGTCGGGGCAAAAATATGGCCTGGCTATTTATTCGCCGGTGATGGACGATGGGCGATATGATGATACGGCGCCACAGTGGCTGCGAGGGCAGAATGTTCTTGAAGTTGAAACCATTGTCAACAACCACTTGAGGGAAAAGAAGCTGCTTTTCGCCGAGGGTGAGATTATGCACAGTTACCCGCATTGCTGGCGGAGTAAGGGGCCGGTGATTTTCAGGGCGACAGAGCAGTGGTTTGTCAGTGTCGATAAAGAGCTGCCCGATTCGGGCAAAAGCCTGCGTAAAATGGCTCTTGAGAGTGTTAAAGATGTTAAATGGATTCCCGGTTGGGGCGAAAAGCGGATCGCCGGGATGCTTGAGTCGCGGCCGGACTGGTGCATTAGCAGACAGAGAAGCTGGGGACTTCCCATTCCGGTCTTTTTTAACTCGCACGGGAGTACTCTGATTACCAAGGAGTCGGTATCGGCCGTGGCCAGGTATATTGCAAAACACGGCTCTGACAGTTGGTTTACCGATTCGCCGGAAGAGATTTTAGGTAAGGATTTTGAGCTGCCGGATGGATTTTCCTTTGATGATCTGCAGAAGGAAGAGAATATTTTCGATGTCTGGTTCGAAGCGGGCTGTAGCTGGTACAGCGTGTGTGTTAAAGAGGAGGGCTGGGAAGCTCCAGTGGATTTGTATCTTGAAGGCTCTGACCAGCACCGGGGATGGTTTCAACTGTCACTTCTGCCGGGGATTGGAGCGACGGGCGGAGCACCGTTCAAGAGCGTTCTGACGCACGGCTTTACGGTCGATGAGAAGGGAATGAAGCAATCGAAATCGCTGGGTAATTATGTTAATGCGCAGGAAGAAGTGGAAAAGTACGGTTCGGATATTCTGCGGCTGTGGGTTTCGAGTGTAAACTATCAGGAAGATGTAAGGTGCAACGATGAGATAATCGGGCGGACGCAGGATGCTTACAGGAAAATCAGGAATACGCTGCGATACCTGTTCGGCAATATCAATGATTTCGACCCGGATGCCAAAGCGGTAGCTTACGATGAGATGTTCGAGATAGACAAGTGGGCGATGCAGCAATTGCAAAAGCTTATAGCCAGCGTTACCGAGGCGTATGATAACTTTATCTTTCACAGGGTATTTTCACTTATCTATAACTTTTGTACAGTGGAGATGAGCAGTATCTATATGGACGTGCTCAAGGACAGGATGTACTGCGATGCGGCGGACAGCCTGTCGCGGCGAAGCGCCCAGACGGCGATGTACAATATATTGGATGGCTTGATTCGTATGTTGGGGCCAATATTAGTGCATACCGCCGAAGAAGCGTGGGACGCTATGGAGTTCAAGAGCCAGGATGTTGAGAGTGTTCATCTGGCCGATATGCCGAAGGTCGATGATTCGATTGATTTTGAGGGCGATGAGCCGCGGTGGCAAAAGCTGATGGGGCTGCGCGATGAGGTTTTGCGTGTTCTGGAAGGTTTGAGGCAGGAGAAGAAGATTGCGAGTAATCAGCAGGCTTGTGTGACGGTCTGCTGTGATAATGAAGATGCTGGATTTCTGAATGAATTCGGTCTTGATCAGTTCGCAGCTCTTTGTATTGTCAGTGAGGTCAAAATCGTAAAAACGACAGGTGAGACTACAATCGCCGCAGAAAAGAGCAGTTACAATAAATGCGAGCGCTGCTGGAACTATTGGCCAAGTGTCGGGGCCAATGGTGAACATCCTGATTTGTGCGAGCGATGCGTGACTGTCGTGCGTGATGTGTGATGTGTATTGCAAAAAGAGGTAAGACTTAAGACAACTGTTCGCAGACTTTTTGATAGACCTCATCGACGGTTATTGTGTCGACGTTGTGTTTGGGGTCGCGGCTTTTAATTTTGCGGCCTCTGCCGAAGGGTTCGCGGGCCACGAGGCATTCGATCCTTTTATACGGAGCTATTCTGGCGGGGTTGGACCAACTGAACATAAGGACCAGGGGTGTGCTTAGAGCAGCGGCGATATGGCCGGGGCCGGTGTCGTTGCTTACTACAAGTCTAGCGTTTTTAAGTAAAACCACAAGCTCGCTTAGGGAAGTTTTTCCGGCAATATTCGCAACAGGGACATTGGAGAGGTCTTTTAACTTTTCAACAAGAGCGGCTTCGCCTGCATCGCCGGTTGCGATGATGGGTAATCCGAACTGTGATGAAATTCTTTCTGCCAATTCGGCAAAGCGTTCGACGGGCCAGCGTTTGTCTTCGTGGGCGGAGCCGGGTATGAAAACCACGTAATTGTCCGGGGCAATATGGTGACTTTCCAATAATCTTCCTACCGAGTCGGCGGCTTCGGGGTGCTGCGGCAAAACAAACTGCACATCAAGCTCGGAGGCGCCGGCGGCCTTGATTATTTTTAAGTAAAAGTCAACGAGGTGAATACAATCCTTAGTCTGTGTGATTTTGTGCGTGTAAAAAAGAGGGGCGAGTTCTCTGGCATTTGCTATTCCGAAGCGTTTTTTACAGCCCGAAAGCCAGGCCAGAGAAGCTGTTCTGAAAAGCCCCTGAAAGTCGATTACAGCATCGAATTCGGCATGGCGGAGCCGCTTAATAAGTGAAACAAGAGATGCCAGTGCGCCGGGATGGAACCATGCCTTGCCGAGAAACTTACGGTCGAAAATGATGATCTCGGTCAGGTGGGGATGGTTTTCGAGAATCGGTGCAAACTCCGGGCGAATGAGCCAGCTAATTTTAGCATCCGGAAAACTTTTACATAATGCCGTCAGGGCCGGCAAGGCCAGGATAATGTCGCCCAGTGAGCTTGGTTTTATTATCAGGATGTTTTTGAGAGAATCCGGCATAATTTCGTATATTGTATTGCTTACCGCAAGTTGTATATCTTTTTCGGGTTCATAAGGACTATATAGTAACGAGCGATTGTAAATGATGGAACGATTAGATGCAATTGGTTTTGTTATGATGAATTCTTTATGCAGAAATTGTTTTCAAATTGCTAAATATTCTCTGGCCAGAAACGAAAAAAAGCCCACCGTTATTTACGGTGGGCCAAGAAGGTGTGGACAAAAGGTTAGTCTTTATCCGCTGACGTCAACACAGACCATATCGCCGTTGGCGTTACGGGCGTAAATTTTGCCGTTTGCGAGTATGGGTGTTGTCCAGCATTTTGCTTTTGGAAGGATTTGTGCTCTCGAAATTAGATCGAACTTTTCGGGATCAGCATTGGCGATTGCCAATTCACCTTTGTCACTGATGATTATCATCCTTCCGTCGGCACTCATCATTAATGCGCCTTTTCCGAGGCTTCTCTCCGTCCATTTTATGCTTCCGTCTTTGAAATCCAGACAGGTCAGTGCCGTTTCATCGAATCCATAGAGGTATCCCTTCCAATACATCGAGCAGTTCATGTGGTTACGCATATTCTTGTTCTGCCAGAGGTTCTCGACGTTACCGCCGGTTACTTTAATTTTTACACAACCGAAGTTATATCCGCTCGAAGCGAACACCTCGTTTCCGACAATAACAGGGTCGGCCGCATTTACCTTAACATCGTTCTCGAAAGGGGATTTCCAGAGGACTTCGCCGTCGCTGATTCTTACCCCCATGATATGGGAAGCACCGAGAATAGCTACGCACTTTTGGCCATCGAAAGTGAAAAGAAATGGTGTGGAGTAGCCGCAGATGCCTTTGCCATTGTCCCAGATAACTTCGCCGTTGGCCTTGTTAAGAGCAACACCGGCATCGCCGAGATTTAGTATCAGCATATTTTCATAAACGAAAGGCGAGCCTGCAAAGTGCCATGTCGGCAGCTCAAAGCCGAGATCCTTGTTCATATTCTTCTGCCACTTCACCGAGCCATCAGCGGCATCAAGACAGAACAGGTGTCCCATCTTGCTTATGGTATATACGACATTGCCATCGACGGTGGGAGTTGATAGTGTGCCGCCCTCATAGTATTTCGGCTCGAGGGGACACGAATAGGTGTGCTTCCAAATTTCCTTGCCGGTATCGGCATCGAAGCAGAACACGGTATCCTGATTGGCATTCGGGCCGCTCTTGCCTGAGTTGCCCATCGCATATACTCGGCCGTTGCTGATTGTCATCGTAGAAAAACCAATACCGATTGACTTTTTCCATAGCTGTTTGGGGCCAGTGGCCGGAAAATCAGCGATCCAATTGGTTTCGCCGGTAATGCCATTATGCTGAGGGCCTCTATAAATCGGCCAGTCAGCCCCGTGGACAACAGCGCTGTTTATAAGCAAAACAACTGTTACATAGACAATAATCAATGGTGAGATTCTTCTGCTGCTTGTGGACATATTAAATCCTCCAAAAGACAAAAATTTACGCGGTTTTCCTATACTCTTGTATATTCCTTACCCAGTTACGTCACCGAGCATCATTTTTTGATATATTATCAAGTTTTTGACAAAAATTCAATTTTTTAAGCATACGCTGATAATTAGCAAAATGTTCATCGGTATATGTTTATGCCTCCTCTTGTATTAACGTAACGGATTATGATATAATTATTTAAGATAAGCCGACAATGCCAATATTCTCTTGAAAAAGAGTAGGATAACAGTGATGCAGAAAAGAACCGGCTTTACACTAATAGAGCTGTTAGTGGTTATTGCTATTATTGCGCTACTGATGGCGATATTGATGCCTGCCCTTCAGCGAGTGAGGAGGCAGGCCAGGACGGTTGCATGTCAATCTAACCTGCATCAATGGTCTCTTATCTGGGCGATGTACACGGAGGACACCGGGGGATATTTTCCGTCTTCAGTTCTGACATGGCGTGACTTCGTAGAGGACTACCACAGGGAAAAGGAGATAACTCTTTGCCCGTCCGCGACGAAGCTGTACTCTAACGGCGCCCGGCCGCCATTGGGTGCTTGGGAGCAGACATGGGACCAGGCGGTTACTGATGCGAGCGGCCATCCTTTTGCGAGCAGTTATGGTATCAACCAATGGGTGCTGAACTCTTCAGATGTTGTGGGCGGACGGGTGCTCGAACAGCTCTGGAAGAACATTAATATAAGAGGTGCAAGTGAGGTAATGTTTTTCGGGGATTGTGCTATAACAGGTGCTACCCCTTTAGATACGGACAGGCCACCTGAATACGATGGTGACTGTGCAAATGTGTGGGGGGCAGGAGGGAGTGTCGATGAAATCAGGCGTTTCTGCATGAATCGACACAGTGGTTTTCTGAACGGGCTTTTTCTGGACTGGTCGGTCAAAAGGGTCGGATTAAAAGAGTTGTGGACCTTGAAATGGCATCGCAAGTTCGACACAAAGGGACCCTGGACAAAAGCCGGCTTCGTTCAGTCGCAAGACTGGCCGGAGTGGATGAGAAACTATAAAGATTATTGACATTGATCACGGGATGTTGATAATGTGTTATTGAAACATTTCTTAATATGAAAGGCGCAGGATAATGCGCAGGCAAAAAGGTTTCACTTTGATAGAGCTTTTGGTGGTGATTTCCGTTGTCGTTTTGTTGGTGGCGATATTGCTGCCTGCAGTGCAGCGAGTTCGCAGACAGGCGAAGGCAGTCATTTGTCAATCCAATCTCAAGCAATGGGGGACTGTCTTTATGATGTACACGACCAGCAACGAAGGTCTTTGCCCCAGACAGAAATTTCATAGTCTTGCAACTCCAGAGCCTTGGATGTATCTGTTTCAAGGTTACAGCGGCAGCCCCGGAGATATATACTGTTGCCCTATGGCGACGAAGATCGCCAGCCCTGTCGCCCAGGACAGCACAAATAATATGGGATTTCGGCCGATAGCCGGAGGCAGTGTGACAACAGGCGGAACATTCCTGGCGTGGGGAAAGCTTACGTTTAAGATCGGGGGCAGTCAGACGCCGGCCTATTATGGAAGTTATGGTATAAATAGCTGGCTGTCTATGCCGCAGGATGAAGGTAACTTTATCGTCGGAGTAGGTCGTTTCGAAGAGAGCCATCAAAACTGCTTCTGGAAAACCGCCAATGTCAACGGGGCAGGTAATATACCCGTATATCTGGATAGCTGGTGGTGGTGCGGATGGGTGAAAGATATCGACAGTCCGCCGGAATATGACTGCCAGAAAACGGAGTTTCCCTGCGGATGTAAAGATTCGATACGTCGTTTCTGCATCAATCGGCATGATGGATTTGTAAATGCTGTTTTTCTGGACGGTTCCGCCAGGAAGGTCGGACTCAAGGAATTGTGGCGGTTGAAATGGCATCCAAACTATAATACAAATGCTTCACCGGCGGTCTGGCCGGAGTGGATGAGAAAATTCAAAGACTCTTGATTGCTTACCGGTTACACATTTATCAATATAAAAAGCGAAAGCTAATTTGCAGAAAAAAAGGCTTCACTTTAATTGAGCTGCTGGTGGTTATTGCCATTATTGCTTTATTGTTAGCGATATTGATGCCAGCCCTGCAGCGGGTCAAGAAACAGGCCAAGGCGGTTGCCTGTCAATCCAATCTTCATCAGTGGGCCGTTGCTTTCGAGATGTATACCGGTGAACATGATGGTTATTTCTGGAGTGGTGATTTTAACCGGGGCGGATGGGAGAATTATGCCTGGTTGGGGCCACTGCGACCGTATTACAGTAATGAAGAAAAGATGCGTTTTTGCCCGACGGCTGTAAAACTACGAGAAGAAGGTGCATACGATCCATTTGCGGCGTGGGGGCCTGTTGAGCAGACCGGCGACCTGGCCGGCAGCTATGGTATGAATAACTGGCTTTGTAATCCTTCGCCGGAGGTGGAGTTTATCCATGGGCGGGAAGCTACAAAAGATAATTGGCGAAATGCTTATGTCGATGGTGCGGCTAATATACCAATGTTTTTGGACTGTGCGTTTGTTGAAAGTAAACCGTATGATTTCGATACGCCGCCTGAATATGATGGTGATATATCAACGTATTTAGTGAGCGCTTTACAAATGAAACGTTTCTGTATGAACCGGCACGGCGAGTATTCAAACGGAGTCTTTCTTGATTTCTCAGTCCGAAAGATTGGACTTAAGCAGTTGTGGACATTTAAGTGGCATAGGAGCTTTGATATAAACGGAACATGGACTATAGCAGGCGGTGTTCAACCTTCCGATTGGCCGGAGTGGATGAGAAACTTTCGGGATTATTGAAAAAGGCCTCTCCCATACGGTCGGGGCTCTGCATTATAAAATTCCTTCACCTGTTTTTTCGATAGACATATCCCCTTTCAAATCATAAGATAATTCCAAATTACATGGTACCCCGGACAACGTTCGCATCTTATGAACACAAAAGGTAAATATATTTATGAGTGGCCCAGGCCGATGGTTACTGTCGATGCGACTGTCTTTACCCATTCCGGCGGCAAAATTAGGGTTCTGCTTATCAAACGCGGGAGAGAACCGTTCAAAGGCAAGTGGGCGGTGCCGGGCGGATTCGTTAATATGGACGAGGAATTAGAGGATGCTATCGTAAGAGAATTGGAAGAAGAGACGGGATTAACAGGAGTGCACCTGGAGCAGATGCGTGCCTTCGGTACTGTAGGACGTGACCCGAGAGGCAGGCAGATTACAATTGTATTTATGGGTATTGCGAAAGAGGAACAAACGAAGGTAAAGGCCGGGGATGATGCGGCCGAGGCAAAGTGGTTCGATATTGAAGAACTGCCGGAAGATCTGGCGTTCGACCATGACGAGGTGATAAGGTTTGCTGTTGGAAAACTAAAAAATGAATCAGAGCGTTGATATGACGGTTGATTTTGCGGGGATTCGGTTGGCGAATCCGGTGTGGACGGCTTCGGGGACGTGCGGGTATGCCGATGAGCTGGCTGATTTTATGGATGTTAACTGTCTCGGGGGATTTACTACAAAAAGCATTACAGACAAGCCAAGAAAAGGCAACGCAACACCGAGGATTGTCGAGACAGATTCGGGCATGCTCAATGCGATTGGACTGGCAAATATCGGATTAGATAGATTTATCGAGGAGAAGCTGCCTGTTCTCGAAAAAATGAGTCCTGCTGTTTTTGTAAATGTGGCCGGTCAGACCATCGATGAATATGTAGCTGTTGTGCAGCGGCTGAGCGGTGAAAAAGCGATAGCGGGATTCGAATTGAATATCAGTTGTCCCAATGTCAAGAAAGGCGGGATAAGTTTCGGAACAGAGCCCGGGCAGGTGAAAGAAATTACTTCAGCGGTGAAAGAAGCTGCCGGTGAGAAGGTTCTGATGGTGAAGCTGTCACCTGCCGTTACGGACATAAGCGTGATTGCACATGCGGCGGTTGAGGGGGGAGCCGATGCGCTTAGCCTCATCAATACGTTTACGGCGATGGTGATTGATATCGAAAGCCGCAAGCCTGTTCTTGCAAATCGGACCGGCGGACTATCGGGCCCGGCGATAAAGCCAATAGCGGTATATCTTATCAATAAAGTCTATAATGAAGTTACTAAAGGAAGCGGGATACCGATTCTTGGTATGGGGGGTATCAGGACGGCTTCGGATGCTATCGAATTTATTATCGCGGGGGCATCATCGGTGGCTGTGGGAACGGCAAGTTTTATTGAGCCGGGATGCGCTGAGAAAATTGTCGAAGGAATAAAGAAATATTGCACCCGCAATAATATTGCAGCAATCAATGAATTAATCGGCACGCTTTCATAGGAGTAACAATAACAGGAGAGAGGCGTCGAACCTGATGGGCTTAAGGACGGCTGTCAGGTAAATTTTGAACAGCTTCTTGATATACAACTTTTACTTTATGAGGAGATGCTGCGGTATGAAATCGAAAAGAAAAAACCATAGGTGCTATTCCGGTAAAGCTATAACAAACGGGTTTCTGATGAGTCTTTGCTTTGTGTTGTTACTGGTTGTGTCAAGTACTGTGAGAGGACAGGAGCTTAAATTAGATGAACGCCCCGCCGAGCCGGGCGAATGGGGTTACCGCCCCGCCGCCGGTTCAGTGTCTGGTGTGAATCCTCCGAGTTTTAGCTGGCGGCCGCAACAGGGATTGACGTGGGAGGTTTCATGCTCAGGTACCGAGCGGAATGCAAATATTAGTTTTCAATGGAAAGATATAGAATTCAACGTTTATTGTCCGTCGGAGACTTTTCCATCCGGATCATACACCTGGAAATATCGGGGTAAGGACAAAAATGGCCGATATACGAACTGGAGCCAACCGCGGATGTTCACTATCGCCGATGATGCGGCAAAGATGCCGCTGCCAGCACGAAAGGATTTGATTGGGCGAATACCTAAAAGTCATCCGCGACTTTTTATGCGTCCTGAGAATGTCGGGCGTTTGCGGAAACTGGCAAAAGGCAAGATGAAAAAGGAGTATGATGAGCTTGTCAGGGACTGTGAAAGGATTATGGCAAAGCCGCCTTCTACTGAAGAACCCCCGAAGTATCCGAAAGATATAGTGCGAAACAGCGACGCATGGCGGGAAATTTGGTGGGGAAACCGGACATATACAATCAGTGCGCTTAACAGCGCTGCAACGCTGGCATTTACGCGATTGATTGGCGGGCAGGAAAAGTACGGCACTGAGGCCAGGCGTATCCTGATGGAATGCGCCAAATGGGACCCGAAGGGCAGTACGGGCTATCGATACAATGACGAGGCAGGAATGCCTTATAATTATTACTTTTCGCGAACATATACTTTTGTTAATGACCTGCTGAGCGAGCAGGAGAAGAAAATATGCCGAGCGGTGATGAAGGTTCGCGGGGATGAGATGTATGAGCATCTTTGTCCGCGGCATCTGTGGCAGCCATACGGCAGCCATGCAAACCGGGCGTGGCATTTCCTGGGTGAGGTTGGCATCGCTTTTCTTGGCGAGGTCGAGGGGGCCGATGACTGGGTGTGGTTTGCCACGAATGTTTTCTTCAACGTGTATCCTGTATGGAGCGATGACGACGGCGGCTGGCACGAGGGTACTTCCTACTGGTCGAGCTATCAGAACCGTTTTACCTGGTGGGCGGATGTGATGCGTGAGGCTATGGGTATCAACGCTTATGATAAACCTTACTTTTCGAAGGTCGGATATTATCCTATTTACCTTATACCGCCGGGCAAGAGGGGCGGCGGCTTCGGTGACCTGACTGCCAATAAGAGGGCAGAAAGTTATATGCCGATAATGAGCACATTTTCGGCGCAGGCACAAAACGGACATTGGCGGTGGTATGTCGAGCAGCTCGGAGGTCCTGCGAACGCAGACGGCTATATTGGTTTTATTCGCGGCGAACTTCCTGAGGTACAGGCGATACCGTTTGATGAGCTTGAGAAATCACGATTATTCAAAGGTACGGGACAGGCCTACCTGAATACCAGTCTGACAGATGCGGGCAATAGTGTTCAGGTGGTTTTCAAATCCAGTCCTTTCGGTACGCAATCTCACGGTTATGAGGCAAATAATTCCTTTCTTTTGTGGGGTTATGGTAAGCGTCTGCTTATTCGCTCGGGTTACAGGGACAGTTACGGCAGCGATCATCACAAGAACTGGATGTGGAGCACACGCTCGGTCAACAATATCACTGTCAACGGGAAGGGCCAAGGCAGGCGTACGTCCAAAGCCCAGGGTAAAATCGTTTCATTCAAGACCACGCCTTCAATTGATATAGTTGTCGGAGAGGCGGGAAAGGCTTATGAGCCACCGCTGGAGCGTTTTACACGGAGTATTATTTTTGTCAAGCCGGAATTAGTGGTCGTCTATGACCGTCTGGAGGCGAGAGAGCCGGCGACTTATGAATACTGGCTGCACGCTATCAATAAGATTGATGTCGATGGTCAGCATAATGTCCGTGTTCGAAATGATGATGTAGTTTGTGACATTGATTTTCTTACGCCATCTGCTTTGACATTCAGTCAGACGGACCAATACGATCCCAATCCCCGCCCGAGAATTAAGCTGCGTGAATGGCATTTAACGGCGAAGACAGAAAATAAAAAAAGACAGGTGGAATTCGTGACACTTTATCGTCCCCATCGTCACACGGACAAGGTGCCTGATGAAGCAAGTCTGGAACGGATTGAGGGAGGTTATTTGTTGAAGGCAAAAATATCCGACGGCGAGCTGTCAGCGCTTCTTCCGACTTCCGAACAAATCACTATGAAAGCAGACGGCCTTGAAAGCACAGGGACAATCAAGTGCCGATTGGAAAAAACTGACGAACAGTTTCAAATAGTGGTGCTTGATGAGTGATATTCTGGGGAGGCCTGCTTGACGTTTTGGCATGATTCAGGTATGTTAAGTGTAGATTAAAACGTTTTTTTGAATTTCGAGAGAAGCTGAGCCAATTCCAAAAAAGGAGCAGAATGATATGGCTAAAGATATGGAACAATTATACTCCGAGCGAATGAATCGATACATTACGGCGATGCGAAACGAAAAGCCGGACATGATACCAATTCGCCCGTTTGTTGCCGAGTTTACGGCTAAATATGCAGGTTTTACTTGCCAAGATGTTGCGCATGATTACAACAAGGCCTTCGAGGCCGCAGTGAAGTGCGCGAAGGATTTCGACTGGGACGCGGTTGTCCCAAATATGGTTTATGTATGGACGGGTCTGGCGCAGGCCGCAGGTTTGCGTTACTACGGTATCCCCGGCATAGGTATCCCTCACACGGTCGGGTTTAACTATATCGAGCCGCCGGAAGGAGAGGCGTTCATGAAGGCAGATGAATACGATGCGTTAATTGACGATCCGACCGGCTTTCTCTACGAGACCTGGCTGCCGCGTGTTTCCACAGAAGTCAGCAGGATTGGCGAGGCTTCGACAAAGCGAAACAACCTGGCATTAGTTAAGAGCGGTATGGCCATGCTTCAATATTTCTACGCCTTTGGCCCGCAAATCGCGAGACTTCGTTCCGAATGCGGTACTGGGTCGGCTATCGCAGGTATCTTCAAAGCGCCGTTCGACATCATAGCAGACAAAATGCGGGGCTACCTGGGGCTGGTGGATGACATGCATACGCAGCCCAAGAAAGTGCTCAAGGCCTGCGAGGCGCTTATGCCGCACTTAATCAACGTGGGGCTGACTACTGCCGATCCGAGCAATCAGGTGCCTATTGGTTATTGGATGCATCGCGGTTGCGTGCCTTTCTTCAACCCGAAACAATTCGAGTCCCACTACTGGCCAACGCTCAAACCATGTATCGAGGAGTTCTGGAAAAACGGCCATCAGACGCTGTTTTACGCCGAGGGCAGGTGGAAACATCACTTCGAGACTTTCCGCGAACTGCCTGATAGAAGCATCGTTTTCCACTGCGACCAAGACGATATCTTCGAAGTGCATCGCAGCCTGCATGATAAGTTTGCTATCAGCGGCGGCATCCCGAACATGCTGTTGAGCTGGGGTACGCCTGAGGAAGTGCGGGAGTTCTGCATGCGTGTCATCAAAGAAGTTGCCAAGGATGGCGGTTATATAATGGACGCCGGAGCCATTATGCAGGATGACACCAATATAGAAAATATGAAGGTGATGAATCAGGTGTGCCGTGAGCATGGTGTTTATGCATCGGGCAGCTTTGAGGCGCCGACCGATACGCCGCCTTGCGATTTGCCCGCGTCGGTGGAATCACGAGAGAAAGTTAAGGGTATGGCCGGCCGGGCGACGCCAGCGGTGAAACCCGGAGTATGTTTTCCATGGGAGCAGCGAGTCAGGGATTTGCCCGAAATCACGGGTGACAAGGCAATGGTCCAGCAAATCTGGGAGGACATCGACGCCCTCGGATACACGTATATCTGGCAGTGTCTTCTGTCATTCTAAATACATTTGAATAATGATTGGAGGTTGTAGTATGAATCCGGGACATTATATCTCACGTCGCGGTTTTTTGAAAAAGTCAACAGGTTTTGCCGGGGCGGCAATAGCATTTCCTTATATTGTCCCTTCATCATCGCTGGGTAAAGCAGGCAATGCTGCGCCAAGCAACAGGATTACCATGGGTTGTATCGGCACGGGGAACCAGGGTATCAATGATTTGAATAGTTTTTTGAGGGACGAACGGGTACAGATTGTTGCTGTTTGTGACGTAAATCGTGAGAGCAACGGATACTGGGACAACCGTGTCGGCGGCCGTGAGCCTGCAAAGAGGATAGTCGTAGAACACTATGGCCTTAGGGCGGAATCGGGCACTTACAGAGGATGCACTTCGTATGAAGATTTTCGCAGGGTGATAGAACGTGATGATATCGACGTGGTTTTGGTTGCGCTTCCTGACCACTGGCATTCCATTGTTGTTATCGAAGCGGCAATGGCCGGCAAGGACATCTATGGCGAAAAGCCTTTATCACTGACCATTCCGGAGGGACGTGCGATGAGCGATGCGGTTAAACGATGCGGCCGAGTTTTCCAAACCGGAAGCCAGCAGCGTTCGGACCATAATTTCAGGCGTGCTTGCGAATTAGTTCGAAACGGAAGGATTGGGAAACTGCATACTGTAAAGTGCGGCCTGCCGGGCGGGACACCTGATATTTCAAAACAAGGTAATCGTACAAAGCCCAAGCCTGTGCCGGAAGGTTTTAACTATGACATGTGGCTCGGCCCGGCTCCTTATGCCCCCTACTGCCCCGCCCGCTGCCATGTTAATTTTAGGTGGCTGCTGGATTACTCCGGTGGGCAGGTTACGGACTGGGGAGGGCACCACCCTGATATCGCACAATGGGGTATGGGGACGGAAGATACAGGGCCGGTGGAAATAGTAAATGCCAAAGGCGTGTTTGCCAAAGACGGTTTTTATAATACGGCAAAGGAATTCTATTTCGAGTGTATATATAAGAACGGCGTAAAATTAATTATCTCGAACAAGGAGCGCGGCGGAGTAACGTTCGAGGGCACGGAAGGCCGGATATGGGCGGACCGTGGACGTCACGATGCTCAACCGAAGTCACTGCTCGAATCCGTCATCGGGCCGAACGAAATACATCTGTATAAAAGCGATGATCATTCGCGGAATTTTATCGATTGTGTGATTTCGCGAAAGGAGACTGTCGCTCCGATTGAAACGGCTCACCGTTCCATAACGATTTCACATCTCGGTAATATAGCAATGCGGTTGGGGCGGGACTTGAAATGGGACCCTGACAGGGAGCAATTTGTCAACGACGAACAGGCCGAAAGGATGATGACAAGGTCGATGCGAAGCCCGTGGCACATTTGATATTTACTATTTATTATTTACTATTGACTATTGGAAAACAATCGTTGCTTATTAGTTACGATAGAGGAGTGTTTTTATTATGAAAAATATTAATAGGCGGCAGTTTTTAAGAAAGGTAGCTGGTGTATCTGCGGGGGCGGTTGGTTTTCCTTATTTGGTTCGGTCTTCGGCGCTTGGTAAGACGGGGACTGTTGCGGCCAGTGAGCGGATTACAATTGGTTTTATCGGGGTGGGCGATCACGGCAGAGCGGTTAATCTAACGAACTTTCTGGGAAACGCAGATGCCCAGGCTGTCGCGGTTTGCGATGTTGAAACCAGTCACATGAACATAGCCCGCGATATGGTGAACAAGAAATACGGCAATAAAGATTGTGCGACTTACAAGGATTTTCGAGAAATTATTGAGCGAGATGATATCGACGCGGTGATGATTTCGACACCCGATCACTGGCACGTACCAATTTCAATAATGGCGGCCAAGGCGGGCAAGGATGTCGAATGCGAGAAACCGACACTGACCGTTGAGGAAGGCAGGATACTTTGTGAGACGATGAAGCGTTATAACCGAGTTTTTCAGTGGTCAACGGAAGACAGGTCAGTTGACGTTTATCTTAGAATGTGCGAACTGGTTCGTAATGGCAGAATCGGCAAGGTGCACACTATCCGGGTAGAGCTGCCGAGCGGGCCGGATACGCCCGGAGACCCTACACCTATGCCCGTGCCGGATGGTTTTGATTATGATATGTGGCTTGGCCCGGCACCATACGCACCATATAACAAAGACCGCATTCACTGGAACTTTCGATGGATACATGATTATTCGGGAGGGATGTTAACGGACTGGGGAGCGCATCTTCTGGACGGTGCTCAGTGGGGAAACGATACTGAACATACCGGGCCGGTGGAGGTTGAAGGAAAAGGTGAATTCTGGCGGGACGGACTTTATAACAGCGCAAAAGAATTTAAAATCGAATATAAATATGCCAGCGGAGTCAGGCTGATAGTGACTTCGGGTACTCCAAGTCTGCGGTTCGAAGGGTCGGAGGGGTGGATAGGTAATCGCGGCTGGAGGGCGAAACTGCAGGCCGAACCTGAATCCATTCTGGATTCTGTGATTGAGCCGAATGAGATTCATCTTTATACGTGTAAGGCAGGTGAGCAGCGGAACTTCCTTGATTGTGTTAAATCTCGTAAGGACTGTTATTTTCCGCCGGAGATAGGCCATCGTTGCTTTACAATCGCACACATCGGCAATATTTCAATGCTGTTGGGGCGAAAACTAAAATGGGACCCTGACAAGGAACGCTTTATCAACGATGAACAGGCCAATCGAATGCTATCAAGGGCGATGCGAAGCCCATGGCGGTTGTAGAATTGACTATTTTCTATTGTCTATTGACTATTTATTATTCGAAGTGGAGGAATTATGAAAGTCCGAAGCAGTAAAATTAAAGTATTTTTATTAATCGTATCAAGCCTGTGTTTATCACTGTGTGTGAATGTTGGAGCAAAAGAGAGTGGTGCAAGTGTTGTACTCACAGGTGGTGATTTTTCTCAATGGCGTGACAATACGGGGCAATGGCAGATTGTCGGCGATGTGTTTACGAAACCGGACAATAACAAACTTCTGGGAAGTAAGCCGGGTAATGGAGTAATTGTAAACGGGGTAACCGGTAGGACGTCAAATCTTTTCAGCAAGGAGGAATTTGGTGATGTCAAGGCCCATATCGAGTTTATGGTCTCTAAGGACTCCAATTCCGGTGTATATTTTATGGGTAGGTATGAAATACAAGTCTTCGATAGCTGGCAGAAGAAGCCGCAGTATCCGGGAATTGAGTGCGGGGGGATTTACGAGAGGTGGGATGATAATAGAGAGCCTAAAGGTTATGAAGGTCATTCTCCGCGAGTAAATGTTTCTCGGGAACCAGGTCAGTGGCAGACGTTTGATATCATTTTCCGCGCGCCGCGTTTTAACAGGAGGGGAGAAAAAGTAGCTAATGCCAGATTCGAAAAGGTTGTTCATAACGGGACTGTTGTTCATGCGGACATTGAGGTAAGCGGGCCGACACGGGCCAGTGCGTTTAACGACGCAAAACCTTCAGGGCCGTTAATGCTGCAGGGTGACCATGGGCCTGTGGCGTATCGTAATATCCGGATAGAACCGGCGGGTCCGAATCCGTTCTTTGCGATGGATACTGCGACGAAAGACGATAAACACAAAACCGCAAAAGAGCAGGTGGAAATGGTAAAGGAGTTAGGATATGCGGGAATAGGAGGCAGGGCAGACAAAGAATTGGGGGAAATGCTCGAAGAGCTTGACAAAAACGGTTTGAGGATGTTTGCGGTTTATCTCGGTGCGAATATCGACGCCGACCAGCCGAGTTACGGCCCTGAATTGAAGGAGGCTATCGAGGTACTTAAGGGAAGCAATTCGATATTGTGGCTTTTCGTACAGAGCAAGAAGTTCAAACCGTCCCAGCCGGAAGGTGATGGCCGTGCTGTAGAAGTTATCCGTGAAATTTCCGATATGGCGACTGAGGCCGGATTGCGCATCGCACTGTACCCACATGCGGGCTTCTGGCTTGAGAAGGTAGAGGACGCGATACGAGTGGCAAAAAAAGTTGACCGTAAGAACGCGGGAATAACATTCAACCTGTGCCACTGGCTGAGGACGGAAGATGAAAAGAATATGAGATCGCTCATAACCTCGGCTATGCCCCATTTGTTTGTGGTCAGTATCAATGGTGCGGACAGTGGAGGAAAGGACTGGAAACAACTGATTCAGACACTGGACCGAGGTACATTTGATATCGGTCGGTTCCTGAGGACGCTAAAGAGGTCCGGCTACACCGGGCCGATAGGATTTCAGGGTTACGGTATTGGCGGTGATGCTTATGACAACCTTAGGCGTACGATGGATGCATGGCGCAAACTAAACAAACCGAGAAGATAGCTCACATAGAAAAGGGAATGAAAATGAAGATTCTAAAATGGTGTTGTTTTGTAATTATTATTTCCGGATTATTTGCCGGCTCAAGCTTGGCGGCTGATTGGCCTCATTACCTGGGTCCCAACTTTGACCTCAAACCTCTCGCAAAGGAATTTAACGCGAATTCCGGGACCGTAGTATGGGAGACAACAGTCAAGACGGGCATGGGTTCGCTTACTATTGCCAACGGTCTTGTCTATACGATGGGTAACAATGGAACACCTAAAGATGAAGATAAAACCAAAGCGAAGGACTTCGTTTACTGCCTTGATGCAAAGAGCGGCGATGAAAAATGGACCTTCGATTATTCCTGCCTTCTCGAACCTCGCCTGCATCCGGGCGGTCCCAGCTCAACGCCGACTATTCACGAGGGCAAGGTATATACACTCAGTAAGCTTGGGCATATCTTCTGTCTCAATGCCAGGACGGGAAAGAAGATTTGGGAGGCCTCGGCGGTGCATTATAAACCGAATAAACCCTGGTGGGGTTTTGCGGCTTCACCCACCATCATCGGTGATGTCGTCATTTATAACGTTGGTGACAGGGGACTGGCCCTGAATAAGGACACGGGTGAAATTGTCTGGAAGAGCGATAATAACGTTGTCGGCTACTCCACAGCAAAACCATTACCTTCGGACATGTTCAATCGCCCTGCCGTGGCTTTATTCACAAATGAGGATTTCCTGGTGCTCGATCCGGCGACAGGTCAATCCCTGGCGACTTATACAAAGACATGGAAGGAAAAATCTAACTGCAATGCGATCACGCCTTACATTTACAAAGGCCACATCTACCTCAATCACAGTGCACACGGCATGAGCCGCCTGTCACTTGACGGCGATACATTCACGCAGGATTGGCTGTCGGAGGACGCCAAATACCCAAACGAGTGGTTTGCCTTCAATACCCACGTGATCTATAAAAACTACATTTACTTCCTGACAAACAAAGGAAGCGGTCTAAGCTGTGTTAATGCCGAAACGGGTAAACGTAAGTGGTTTAATGATAAATACGATTTCGGGAACTTGCTCCGAGTTGGTAACAAGATGATTATGCTCAGTGAGAAAGGTGAGTTAATCTGGGGTGAGCTGGGTGAAATGGCTTTCGAGGAAACCCACCGACAGAAGATTCTTGATGGTCTTTGCTGGTCTAAGCCCATTTTGCTTGGGAATCTGCTCTACGCTCGCAGTGCAGAGGGATCTGTCGTCTGCCTTAAACTTGAATAGATGTTTTTGTCAGGCTGGTGTACACTGAGACGTACCAAAGTGGATAAAAGGACTTGATTCTTACAATTGAATCTGTATGAATAGAATATTGTCAGTATCGCCCTGCTCATGATGTTTGAAGTTTAAAGTATTCAATAAATAAAATAGTGCATTTGGTATTATCTTTGGTAATATACGTTAATTAAATATGCGTATAATCAGGATTATATTTTTTAGAAGAGATCAATAAATTTCATATGGAAACACTTAAGCTATTGTGTGATTATTTTCCGACGGCGGTTTTTACCGGCAAGTGCCTTGTTTTCATTAGCGAGGAATGGCGCGTCGAGCTTACCGAGCATAAAGACAGTGATTTCAGCAAATCGAGCGCTGATCCTCCTGTTATACGTGTCAGAATCTACAAGAGGGCGCTGGACGGTGAACTTCTCGGGGGTCATTACGAAGATTTTCAACTTGCATCACTGAATGAGCTTGCCGAACAGGTTGAAAAGTATGTGCAACAGGCGATTGGCGCAAACCTTCGGGAAAACATTGAGTGATTCGGAAATTAACTCCGTGTAAAACTCAGGTCTGATTATTGAAATGGCTAATCCTGCGATTCAAGAAGTTGATGGTGGTGTTGTCTTTACAGCCAAGATTGTGCCCGGCAGCAGCGGGCCGACTCGGTTTTGCGGGCTGCTTGACGGAATGGTAAAGGTCAAGGTTTCCGCAGCGCCGGAAAAAGGAAAAGCCAATAAATGCCTTTTAAAGTTCCTGGCCAAACAACTTGATGTGAAAAAGAATGCGGTCAGTATAATCTCCGGTCAAACAAGCCCGGTCAAACAAGTGCAGGTTTTGGACATTTCTGCCGATACTCTGATGGAAAAATTGGGATTGAATAAACAGGATTCTTGTTAAAGCTAAGCCTTAAAATGACGGACGAAACAACTCTACTTTCATCCAGTGACAGTGAAGACCCAACAACGCTAAGATATATGCTGAAGCTATCGGGGCCGATGGTAATAGCGACCATATCATTTACTCTTATGCAGTTCGTTGACCGGTTTATGGTTTCGCGTCTCGGCACGGATGCTCTGGCGGCGATTTTACCGGCCGGTTTCGTAAGCTTTCTTCCGGGTGGTTTTGCCATAGGTGCGATAACAAGCCTTAATACGTTCGTAAGTCAAAGTCTCGGCAGAGGCAACAAAAAAGACTGCTCGAATTATTTCTGGCAAGCCGTATATATGGGGCTGATTTTTTTTATGGCTGTTGTGGCGATTATGTGGCCGACTGCGCCGTGGATATTCAAAATGATGGGACATCCGCCAGCGGTGGTCGGAATGGAAGTGATATATCTTCGCATTATGCTTTATGCTCATATTATGGCCGTGATTAACTGGTCAAGCGCTCAGTTCTTTATGGGTATTCATCGGCCTATTATTACGATGTTTGCTTCGTTATGCGGACAGTTAGTCAATGTGGCGGCCAATTACGTTTTGATTTTTGGCAAGTTCGGTTTTCCCAGGATGGGTATTGCGGGTGCGGGCTGGGGTACATTTATCGGCATCGGTATCGGGGCTTTTATAAATATTATCGTATTTTTAGGCGGCAATATAAACGCAACCTATAAGTCCAGAAGAACTTTATATATAGATTTTGGGAAAATGTACGATTTGCTGAAGGTTGGGCTTCCGGCCGGCTTCGGGCTGATGGTTAATGTCGCATTCTGGGGCGTGATATTGTTCGGTCTGGTCGGAAAATTCGGTACCGAAGCGCTGGCCGCGACAAGCGCTGTGCTTTCATATACTTCTCTTTCGATTATGCCCGTTGTCGGGATGGGTACCGCACTGACGGCGGCGGTTGGCAAAGCAATAGGCCAGGGCAGAAAAGACATAGCGATCAAACAAACCAGAGTATGTTTGAAGGTTGCGATGATTTATATGGGGCTTGTGGGGATTTGCTTTTTCGTATTCAGGAATTCCCTGATGGCTTTTTGGTCGTCCGACAATAAAGTGATTGAGGCTGGCGTAGAAATTCTTATTTGTGCCGCCATATACCAGGCCTTTCATGCAGCACGTACTATTTACAGCGGCTCACTGCGAGGCGCGGGTGATACTGTTTGGCTGGCAATGATCTCGGCGGTTGGGGCGGTATTGATATTAGGGCTTGGCGGCTGGATTATCGCGAGGTTTTTTCCATCGCTTGGTGCATTGGGGCCGTGGTCGGCCGCTACAGTCAGCATTATTGCGGTGGGATTGGCCACCCGCTGGAGATTTAAGAGCAAAAAGTGGATGAATATAGATTTATTCAAGCGCCGCGGGCCCAGCGTGCCGATTCAAAATGGCGCAGCGGTTGAATAGTTCAGCAAGTATCATTTCTTTATAGTCATTAATTTATATTAATTGGAGGCCTGTTTTAGTATCCAATCGGACATCATATTTAATACAATGGGCGATATAGTTTCTTCAATTTTGGCATACTCAGACGGCGAACCGGTCTTTGCAGTTTGGAACAGATGATTCAGCCCAGAAAACTCTTTAACAAGATATTGATGATTCCCTCCGGTTTTAAGGGTAGCCTCAATGCCTTTGAGGTTCTCCTTTGGTATCTGCATGTCTCTATCACCATGCAGGGCCAGCACAGGGCATTTAACCTTCATTAAAGTTTTTTCCGGATTATAACGCAAAATTGAACTAAAGCCGGGCGAGAGCATCCAATCGAATTTGTATGTGTCCATGGATTCAAGCTCTATCTTCTGCCTTTCATTGGCACTGAATTTTGCTAATTCCGGTTTTGCCTTCTGAAGGAGATTTTTAATTTTCGAACGTGCAACCTCTAAATCGTCTTCCTGTCTGATAGTGTAGAAAATATTTCTTAAGACAGATGCCTTAAAAGTAATGGCTTTCCGGCTTGCCCCTTTGGACCGATAGCCATCTGTAAACTGCTTTAGTAATCCTTCGAAATCATCGCTCAATCCCGGCGCAGCCATAAGAACCATAAAAGCCACATCAGTTGATTCAGCCGCCACCAGGGGAGCTATTGCAGCTCCTTCACTATGACCGGCAAGGCCAATCTTTTCAGTATTGATTTGAGGTAATGTTTTGAGATATTCAACACCGGCGAGAGCATCTCTTTTAAAGTCCTCAAAAGTTGAGGCGTCGTAATTGCCCGTTGATCGCCCTACACCACGGTCATCATATCGAAGAACGGCAATTCCCTGCCGGGTCAGGTAATCCGCCAATACAAGAAATGAACGATGCCCCCAAATTAGCTGGTCACGGTCACTGCCACCGGAACCTGACAGGAGCAACACCGCCGGATATGGGCCAGGCGATTCAGGCAGTGTTAACGTACCTGCAAGTGTAACTTTATCGAGTCTATTTTCGAAAGAAACGAGTTCTTCTTTATAAGGATACGGTTTTTTAGGCTCTTGCGGACGTTTTGAAGTTCGAACAGGAGGATTGTCAACTTTTTCGAGTACGAGCGGCATACCACCGCCATCAGGCCCTTTAAATTTACCATCGATGGACCGCCCGTTCAGAGAGATTTTCCCTTCGTAAGCGCACCTTATATTGTATATATCAAATCTAACATCCATACTGCCGGGTAAAATCAAATCTACCGGTATATCCCATGCTTCCTCGCCAGGAAAATCCGTGTAGGCATCGAATGATCCATCTTCATTTTTTGAGACTCTAAATACAATATTGAATTGGCCTGGTTTACTCATCCAGCTACCCACGATAGAAGTATTTGGTTGTACTGAAAATGCCAAATCCGAAGATATCAGGACTGCCAATAAAAAGATGATTGTGATGTTCTTCAACCTGTTCATAATTGTGCTCCTTTCAAATAATTTAATAAAAAACGGTTAATTTAACAGGAACAATTATGACAACCAAGTATTACCCTTTTGTTACGATTTTGTACTTTTTTTGTTATTTATTTTGACACATTGCAGAATGGAAACCCGAAAAGCAAGTGCATTTGTAAGCCGGAAGGGATTAGCCTGGTCAGTCTTCGAGTGGTCGTATGCGGATGTTTCGAGCAGCTCCGCCTGTTTGCCAGGTTGCAATACCGAGTGGTTGAGAGAGGTCCACTTCGGCCCGGATATCGATTTTTCGGCCGGTTGTTTCGATGTTTACAATCTCTTCATCGTCGAGCCAGGCTTCAATTCTGCCGGGGGTGACGCGCAAGCGGACGCGATACCATTTGTTGTCCTCAAAGGAAGTAAAAGTTGTGGTCTCGTTATTGGCGGCGTCATAGTAATCGATATTAGACAGGCCGCAGAGACCCCCTCCCCAGCCGCCAAGGATTAATGAGCAGGGATTTTCGGCTACGGGAAATGTAAGCCCACAAAAAAAGTCGCTTCCGCTGATGCGCATAGCTTCGAGCGTTATTTCGTAGTTCATTCGAATCAGCGGGCCTTTCCAGTTAATGCCGGTCATATCGTTGCCCATTTCCATATAAATTGCGCCGTCTTTGACATAAACTTTGCCCTGACCGCCGAAATCGGTAATTTCCCACTGCCCGAGTGACTTTCCATCGAAAAGACTCATTTCCGCTGTTATTATCTCTCCCGAGGCATTCGGTTCGGTCTTTGGCATTTCCTGAGAGACTTCGGCTTCTGTCGAGGTAACGGTATCAGTCTGAGTCTGCTGCTGAGAGGCATCTGGTTCGTTGGGTGGGGCTGAGCTTGATGGGGTTTTGCGGCAAGATGCCCCTAAAGTAACGGCAAGAAGCAGAAATATCGTACATAACAGGCTTGGCAACGAGATGGGTCTTATAACATATATACGATGAAATAAGTTATTTTTGATGATAGGATGTTTGTTATCCATAATATTTCTCCTTTATGAAAATATGTGTTGGGTAAAATTACTGAAAAACGGATTATACAACAGATATTTGCACAAAGTAACCAGTTTTTCAGTATAATAATTATGGAAAACATGAAACAACACGGTTTTATATGACGATAAGATGTTTTGAGGTAAATACTTAACATTAGGGATACGTTCGGAAGTAAGGTGGGTTTGCACAACATTAAACATTGCTACAGCCAGGGAAACAACAGATGAAGAAGGTTTATTCAGTAATAATTTGTATTTTAATTTTTTCGCCGATGGTCTTTGCACGCCGTGGCGAACCTCTGGCTAATGATAGAAAGCCGGGTTTATATGCAAGGTCGATCGAACAAGTCCTTCGGCTAAGAGAAAATGAGGTAGATTTAGCGACCGCCGCTTTAATTGTTTCTGAGAACTGGAGCGATATGGTATATGGCAGAAGATACCTTGAAACGCTTGATGATATTGCTCTGGAGATTCGTGACAGACTCAGACGCCGAAGGCTGAAGGCGGACTATCGAGCAATTCCTGTGATAAATGAGTATTTGTTCAGTGAGCTGGGATTCAAATCGATTTCAGAGGCAAGTGACCCCCATGATTTGTTTTTACATACTGTTCTGGATAAAAAAGCCGGGTATTGCCTGAGTTTGTCCATTCTTTATTTATCGTTAGGCGAGCGGCTTGGACTTCCTCTTTACGGTGTGGTTGTGCCGGGACACTTTTTCGTCAGGTACGACGACAATCAAATGCGATTTAATATTGAAACGACAAGCAAAGGCGGCAGTGCTCCCGATGAACATTATATAAATAAGTTCAAGGTGCCGCGAGGCAGCAACGGCATCTATATGAAAAATCTGAATAAGATTCAGACGCTGGGTTGTTTCTTTAATAATCTTGGGAACAGCTACAGCGCAATCGGCAATATGGATTCGGCCCTGCTGGCGCTCGAAAGAGCAGTCGAGACAAATCCAACTTTGTCAGAATCCCGGGCGAACTTAGGTAATATCTATCTTGCAAAGGGGCAGGTGAACGATGCAATCGACCAATACCGGGAGGCACTGAGAATCAATCCTAACGACGCCAAGACACACAATAACATGGGAAACGCATACGTTCAACGAGATTGGTTTAACTATGCTGTTAACGAGTATAACCAGTCGCTCAGGCTGGACCCCGATTTCACGGATGCATATAAAAATCTTGCAATAGTTTACTGCAAACAGGAAAGGTTCCAGCAGGCGATAATGCAATTGAGACAGGCGATTGCTTTGAAGCCGAAAGATGCTGAATGTTACAGCCAGTTAGGGAATGTTTTCCAGCAGACGGGCAATTATAATCAGGCGATATCCGAATACAGCAAAGCCATAAAGATTAATCCGAAGATGGCCGAGGCATATTACGGTATGGGAGTTTGTTATAACAAGCTGAAATCCGTTGATGAGGAAATCTGGGGATACAAGAGGGCCCTGGCTGTTCAGCCTGATATGTTGGCAGCTCTTGTAAATCTTGGAAATGCTTATTTCGGACAGAAGAAATACAGTCTGGCTATTGAGCAATATACAAAAGCAGTTCTGATACAGCCCGGCGAGGCCATGATTCATTATAATCTCGGTGCGGCTTATTCCAATAGTGAAAATCACGAGCAGGGAGTAGCTGCGTATTTAACGGCGGTCGAGATTGACCCTGAGATTGGTGATGCACATTACGGACTTGCATTCGGGTTTTATAATTTGAAGAAGTACGATTTGGCCTGGAAACATATTAAAATAGCCGAGGAGCTGGGAGTTGAGATTTCCAAAGACCAGCTCAATGCCATCAAAAGAAAATTGCAGTAGAGTTATACAAAACTAATGCCGTTTCCAATCAATGAGTTTTAACTTCTTAATAATTCCTATTAGTGTATCAGCACATTAAGGGAAAAGATGTTTACAGGCTCTACACCTTCTTCCCATGGTCTGCGATAGACAAGCTGTAGAGTCATCTTACCGGTACTTATTGCCTTGAAGCGAAAGATTTCCCAGCCGCCGGCGCCTGCAAGCGGAGGATCACCTGTCTCAGATGACTTGAACTCCACCTCGCCCATTTGCTCCAAATAAGGCTCCTGGTTTTCAACCTGTTCCCAGCGATACCCGGTAGTAGGATTTGATTCAAGCGTAACGACAAGAATCTGGCCCTGTTCAAGCTCTATCTGCCCACCGTCATTTTCCTCATTGACATGAATTTCTTCCGATCCAGCCGGCGATAAATACTCAGCAATTACAATTAAATCCTGAACATCTACAATGCCGTCACCCCAGGGCATCGGACCAATGTCACATAATGAATCATCCGTTCCCCAGTGGTCAGCTATGATACTCAAGTCTACTCCATTAACCATGCCATCCCCATTGAGGTCAACAACTGGTTCGATTGACACCTGCCACATATCCCAATCACCAAATCCGCCAGGTTTGATGAAGGCGCTAAAGTAAAGTGTGCGGCCGTCGGCTGTGATGCTCGGGCTAATGTCTGAAGTCGAGCTGTTGACAGCCGGACCGAGATTGACTGGCGCACTCCAGTCTTCATTTATCGTTGCCCGGGTAGTGGTCCATATATCCACATTCCCATATCCGCCGGGTCGGTCTGACTGGAAGAATAACGTCAAGCCATCCGATGAAATACACAGCCTACGCTCGTTAGACGAACTGTTTACGGTCGGCCCAAGATTGACTGGTTCACTCCAATCGTCGTTTGTCGTTGCCCTTGTTGTTATCCATAGGTCACGATTACCTAAACCACCTGGCCGGTCGGAGCTAAAGTATAGCGACAGGCTATCGGCTGAAATGCTTGCCATCCAATCTCCATCTGAAGCGTTGACTATTGGACCGAGATTCACCGGGGTTTTCCAATCGTTGTTTGTTGTTGCCCGCGTTGCAACCCATATGTCTCGACCTCCCGATCCACCCGGGCGATTGGAGCTGAAGTAGAGCGACAGTCCGTCTGATGAAATGCTTGGGCCTTCTTCTCGATTCGAACTGTTTATCACTGGACCAAGATTCACCGGCTTTCTCCAGTCATCATCTGTTGATTCCCGCGTCGTAATCCATAGGTCGGCAGAACCACGCCCACCAGGCCGGCTGGAGTCAAAGAAGATCGACAGGCCGTCGGCCAAAATGCCCATACCACTCCACCCACCCTCGTCAGAGGAAGTGTTTACAGTCGGTCCAAGATTCATGGGTTCGCCGAAAATATAATCTGCGTTCGTAACTTCCGCAGTCAAACCCAATGCCAACATCAATACGAGTGAAATTGTCTTTTTCATCTTGTTTCCCTTTCAAAAGTGTTGTTAGTCATGTCGGAAAATATGCAAGAATATATCGCATAATAACTCTTTACGAAAATAAAGATTATTGAGTGCTATTTCGGGTTTCTCCTCCAAAAAGCTCATAAGATACGAACGCTCTAACGTAACATATTTTCACCTTTTTTCAAGTGAAAAATCGATAAATCACATGAAATATCCGGGGGCTAAATATTGGCAATAGTTAATTTTCACTTGACAAATCTGCGATGTTTAACTATTTAAGCTGTTTCTTTATTATTTGTGTTGAAATTTTTGAAGATTTTTGGAGTAATTAAGTATGTTACCAGTGAAGAAAATGAGTAAGTGCAGAACACGTACCCGTCGCAGCCATCATCGTTTGAAGGCCGTGAACTATTCTGTCTGCAAGAAATGTGATCAAGCCAAGCTGCCTCATGCGGCGTGTGAGAATTGCGGTTATGTTAATCCGAAAATAACTTTGAAGCTCGGGAAAGAAGAAAGCTAAGGATGCGGATAGCGATTGATGCAGTGGGAGGCGACAACGCTCCGGATGAGATTATCGCTGGTGTGCTTGAGTCGGGTGAGGAGCTTGATAAGGACGATGAGCTGATTCTTGTCGGGCCCGAGGACATAATCGAAGCGCAGTTAAAGTCTCGTAAATGCCCCAAAGGTGTGGTTACTGTTGTCCATGCTCCGGACATTATCGGTATGGCCGATGTGCCGATAGAGACTCTGCGAAAGAAGCCCAAAAGCTCAATCGCCGTCCTGGCCAAATTAGGAAAACTCGGGCAGGCAGACGCAGTCATATCGGCCGGCAATACCGGGGCCTGTGTTGCGGCCTTTCAAATGAGGATGAGGAACCTGCCGGGTGTAAATCGTCCCGGGATAGCGGTTGTATTTCCCACACCGGAAGGCCCGGTAGTAATATGTGATGTTGGCGCTAACATTGCCTGTAAACCGATGAATCTTTATCAATATGCCTTGATGTCAAGCGTGTACACAAAACGTATGCTTGGGATTGAAAATCCGCGAATTGGTATTATGAGTATAGGTTCGGAAGATGCAAAGGGCAATGAAATCGTTAAAAAGGCCCGGGAGATGATGAAAGCCGATCCAAATATGAATTTCGTAGGCAATATCGAAGGAAGAGATATTTTTGAGGGTACCAGTGACGTTGTAATCTGTGAAGGTTTTGTTGGGAATGTGATTCTAAAACTTACAGAAGGTCTTGTTGACGGCCTGTTTAAGGCCATAAAGCAAGAGCTTATGGAGGAGAAACTTCGACTTGTCATGAAGTTTAAGCCTGTGATGAAAAGAATCTATACGAAATATGACTATAACACGTATGGCGGAGCGCCATTGTTGGGAGTAAACGGCACAGCGCTTATCTGCCACGGCTCAAGTAAAAGCAGAACCATAAAAAATGCTATTTTAGCTTCCAAAAAATTATACACAGAAAAAATAAACGACAAGATAGTTGAAAGCCTTTCGGAAACTTGCGTAAGGACTCCTGATGAGTAAGCCGATTAGCGAGAAGCCTCCCTACCGTGCAGTTATCACCGGTTACGGTTCTTTTGCGCCGGAAAAAACACTGACGAATGAAGAACTTGCGAAGATAGTAGATACTTCAGACGAATGGATTACGACTCGTACCGGTATTAAAGTTCGCCATATTGCAGCCGAAGATGAAAGCACTGCGTTTTTAGCTACAGAAGCAGCCAAAATTGCTTTAGCTCAGGCAAATCTTAACGCGGCGGATGTCGAGCTTATTATTGTGGCTACTATTACCCCTGAGATGGTTTTTCCATCGACAGCCTCCTTCGTGCAGAGATCTTTGGGAGCGAAGCATGCATGGGTATTCGATTTAGAGGCCGCGTGCAGCGGTTTTATATTCGGCCTGTCTGTAGTGCAGCAGTTTATAGAAAGCGGCCGACATAAAAATGCTCTTTTAATTGGTGCAGAGACTTTAAGCAAAATTACCGACTGGGCCGACCGGAAAAGCTGTATTCTTTTTGGTGACGGTGCCGGGGCAATAGTGCTTGAGCGAGGGGACAACAAAGGATCAGGTGTCATTTACAGCACTATGCATTCGGATGGAGACTGCTGGGAAGCATTGAATTGCCAGGCGTATGGTTCTCGGCACCCGGCAAATAAACCACTGGACGACCCAAAGAAAACCTATATGCAAATAAACGGCAGGCAAGTCTATCAGCAGGCTATTCGGCGAATTGTTGAAACTGTTACCAACTGTCTGGAGCACTGTAACCTGACTATAGATGATATCTCGATGATGATATCTCACCAGATGAATGCAAGGATTATTGAGTCTGCCTCTAAACGGTTAAATATGCCCAGTGAAAAGGTTTTTGTGAATATCGGCGACTATGGCAATACTTCAGCGGCCTCCGTACCCATAGCCTTTGATGAGTGTGTAAGGAATGGAAAAATCAAACGAGGTGATATTATCATTTTAGTAGCTTTCGGTGCAGGCTTGACTTGGGGAGCAAATATAATTGAGTTTTAAGCTTCTCGAATTGAACATTTTGTCTTATACTGTGAGCAATTCCGGGTTTTCAGCTCTTTGTAATACACAGAAAGCTAAGATAATAACATATGTTAATGAGGTATTTTACAATATATGAATTTTAACAAGATGCCTACGCTGTGTATAGGTGACATGGAAGTTGAAATACCAATTGTCCAGGGAGGCATGGGCGTCGGCATTTCCTTATCAAATTTAACCTCAGCCGTAGCAAACGCTGGCGGTATTGGAGTTATTGCCACACCTGGAATCGGTCAGTTTGAATCCGATTATCACACAAATCCCAGAGAAGCAAACACAAGGGCCTTGCAGAACGTAATAAGAAAGGCAAAGGCCAAGACCAAGGCTGGCGGGATTATCGGCGTAAATGTAATGGTGGCCCTTTCAAATTTTGACGACCTTGTGCAATGTGGTGTGGATGAAGGCGTTAATGTGCTCTTTCTCGGAGCAGGACTTCCACTAGGGCTTCCTGAGACACTACCGCTCGATAGGCTGGGTGAACTCAAAACGAAGTTTGCCCCTATAGTTTCTTCCGCCAGAGCGGCTAAGATAGTATTTAGGGCTTGGAAGAAACGATACAACCATGTGCCCGATGCCGTGGTTGTAGAGGGTCCATTAGCAGGGGGCCATCTCGGCTTCAGTAGAGAACAGATAGATAATCCTGACTTTGCGCTGGAAAAACTACTGCCGGAAGTGATCACTGTCGTAAAGTCTTATGAAGAGCAATTTAACAAAAACATTCCGGTCATCGCCGCCGGCGGAATATATACAGGTGCTGATATTTATAGATTCATGGAGTTAGGAGCCCAGGGAGTCCAGATGGGGACCAGGTTTGTTGCAACTTATGAGTGTGATGCCTCGATGGAATTCAAAGAAGCGTATCAGAACTGCAAAAAAGAGGATATTATCATAATTGACAGCCCCGTGGGAATGCCCGGACGAGCCATACGGAATAATTTTCTTGATCGGGTCTCGTCAGGCGCTAAAGAAAAATTCAAATGTCTCTGGAAGTGCCTGAGAAGTTGTGATTTTAAAAATGTGCCATATTGCATTGCTCTTGCACTAACCAACGCCAAAAAAGGAAATCTTGAAGAAGGATTTTCTTTCGCGGGAGCAAATGCCTATAGAGTAGATAAAATCATTTCCGTTCAAGAGCTTATAGAGACGTTAGTTGAAGAATATATGATCGCAACAATGCAGCATTCAACAAAATCTTAATTGCCGATATAAACGGTCAGGTAAATCTTTAAGGCCGTAAAATTGGAACTCGAAATGAATCTCTATAGAGGGAATTTGTCACGTGAGACAATTGAAAACAGCTTTTTTATTTCCAGGGCAAGGTGCTCAGGTTGTTGGGATGGGCGCCGAAATAGCACAATCATTCCCTGTGGCAGCGGAGATTTACGAAAAGGCAAATGACATCGTTGGATTTGACCTTAGTGGACTTTGCTTTGAGGGTCCTGCCGAACAGCTGAACAGTACGACGATTTCACAGCCTGCTATTTTTGTAACGTCTGCGGCCATATTGGAGGTTCTCAGGACTAATCCCGCCACAAGCAGTATCAGTGCGGATGTTACGGCAGGGCTCAGTCTTGGTGAATATACAGCCCTTTACGCAGCGGGCTTGATAAGCTTTGAGGATGGGCTCGTGCTTGTTCACAAGCGTGGCCAGGCGATGCAGGCGGCCGCTGACGCCACAGAAGGAGCAATGGTGGGGATAATTGGCCTTGACGAAGAAAAAGTTCGTCAGCTTTGCGATGAGGCCTCTGAAGGCGATTTGATTGTGCCCGTTAATTTCAACTGCCCCGGACAGATTGTGGTAAGCGGCAGCGTAAAAGCCTGTGAACGGGCCGAACAATTAGCCCAAAAGTATGGCGCTATAAAAGCTGTCCGTTTAGAGGTCGCAGGTGCTTTTCATACAGAAATGATGTCCAGTGCGGCCCAAAGACTTGGAGAAGCATTGTCTAATTGTGAGATTTCAGAACCATCTGATATCAAGACTATTGCCAATATTCATGCTGAGTATTATCAGACGAGCCAAAAAATCTCAGATGGCCTTATAAATCAGTTGACTTGTCCTATTCTCTGGCAAAAATGTATGAAACGACTTATAGATGATGGTATCGAAAAGTTTTATGAAATTGGGCCGGGCAGGGTTCTGACAGGGCTGATGAGAAGAATCAACAGGAAAATAAAGGTTGTGAATATCAGCGATTTACAGGCAATAAAGGAATTGTTATAACAATCCTCCGCACGAGGCGCTGGAATAAATATTTGAATGATTTTAATTTGGAGATTTTAAGGATGTCGGAAAAAAGACTGGCTGTTGTAACAGGTGCCGCCAGAGGAATCGGCCGGGCGATTGTTCTCGAATTGCTTAAGCAAGGCCGAATTGTTGCCGGGCTGGATATAAATAACGAACAGCTAATTGAGCTTGAAGGTGTTGTAAAAGAAGCTGGTTTTACAGTCATTACAAAATGCGTGGATATAACCAAGACGGATGAATTTACCGAAGTTCTTGAGTCTCTTGCCAACGAATACGGCGGGATAGGAATTTTGGTCAACAACGCCGGCATAACACGTGATAAGCTGATGATGCAAATGAAGGAAGAGGATTTTGACAGGGTCATTAACGTCAATCTGCGAGCGGCTTTTATCGCCACCACCTTTGCAGTCAGATCAATGGTTCGTAATAAATTTGGGAGGATCATAAATTTAAGCTCCGTAGCCGGTGTAATGGGACAGGCCGGCTCAAGCAATTATGCGGCAAGCAAGGCGGGCCTTATCGGAATGACAAAATCGGTTGCTCGGGAAGTCGGCAAAAAGAATATTACAGCAAATTGCATCGCTCCTGGATTTATTATGACCGAAATGACGGAAGTTCTCCCGGATGCGGTTAAAACCGCCGCTAAACAGATTATTCCAGTCCGACGATTCGGCCAGGTCGAAGATGTCGCCAAAGCGGTCGCATTCCTTGCCAGCGACGAATCCGGCTATATCACCGGTCAGGTACTATGTGTAGATGGCGGTATGGCAATGTAAAAAAAAATAAAAAAAGATTTGTAGACGGGTATTTTTATATGTACTATACCCGCCAACATATAATAAATACAATTAGCTGTTGGTTGCAGCTATTATTAATGTAGTACAATTGGATGTTTATGGAATAAATTCCTATTTAATTAGGGAGGAAAACAAGTGAGTCCCGATGAAGTAGATGTTAAGGCAATAGAAAATAAAGTGATCGATATAATAAGTGAGCAGATGGGCGCAGATAAAGCGGAAATAGTGCGTGAGACCTCATTTATCAATGACTTGAATGCCGACTCACTGGATACGGTTGAGCTCGTAATGGAATTTGAGGACGAGTTTGACATGAGCATTCCAGACGAGGAAGCTGAGAAAATCCAGACGGTCGGCGCTGCAATCGACTATATCGTCAATGTTGCACAATCAAAAAGCCAAGAGTAGCGAACCAGTTTAACATGAGTAAACGGCGTGTTGTTATCACAGGCTTAGGTTGTGTAACCGCCTTAGCCGAGTCTGCTGATGGGCTTTTCGCTGCATTGTGCGAGGGTCAAAGCGGTATTTCTATCATCGAATCGTTCGATACCAGTGCATATCCGGTCAAGTTCGGGGGCGAAATAAGAGATTTCGATGTTACGAAATACGTTGATCAGCGCGAGAGCAAGCGAATGGACCGCTTTACTCAGTTTGCAATGGCTGCGGCTAAACAGGCAGTTGAAGACAGCGGCCTTGATTTCTCCAAAGAAGACGTTTTTCGTACCGGAGTTATTGTAGGTACTGGTATAGGCGGTCTTAAAGAAATTGAAGATCAGCACATAAGGCTTTTAGAAAAAGGCCCAAAGAAGGTTTCTCCTTTCTGTGTCCCCCGGCTTATGGCTAATGCCGCCAGTGGCACTATCGCCATTACTTACGGCCTTCGCGGACCTAATTTTTGTGTATCGAGCGCCTGTGCTTCCGGCAACAATGCCATCGGAGAAGCTTTTTCCAACATAGTGGCCGGACGAAGCGATATTATGATAACAGGCGGAGCTGAAGCGGCTCTAACGCCTGTAGGATTGGCTTCATTTTGCGCCGCTCGTTCGCTGAGCTTACAGAATGATGACCCTCAGGGTGCATCAAAACCATTTGACAGGGACAGAGACGGTTTTGTTCTTTCCGAGGGGGCCGGAGTTTTGGTTCTGGAAGAAGAAAGCCACGCCAAAAAGCGAGGTGCAAATATATATGCCGAGCTTCTCGGCTATAGTGCCAACGATGATGGTTATCATATTACCGCACCGCGGCCTGACGGTGACGGTGCTGCAAAAGCAATGGAATTAGCATTGATAGACGCAGGTGTCGATACAGATAAAGTAAGTTATATCAATGCGCACGGGACGTCAACCTCGCTGAATGACATCGCTGAAAGTTCGGCTATCAGATTTGTTTTTGGTGAGCAGGCATATAAAATCCCTGTAAGTTCGACCAAGAGCTGCCTCGGGCATTTACTCGGTGCCAGTGGAGCCGTTGAGTTGATTATATGTGTAAAAGCAATTAATGAATCAACTATCCCCCCCACCATTAATCTTCGAAATATCGATGAGCAATGTGATCCCAGGATGGATTTTGTGCCTCTGGAAGCTCGTCAAACAGAGGTCAATCTTGCGATGAGCAACTCCTTCGGCTTTGGCGGCCACAATTCCTGCCTGGTTGTCGGCAAGATATAGAGCATGTCAACTCATACTTGAACAAGGTCACTCTACTGGAGAACTTATGAAGACAACAAACAAAATTTATATGATAGTGCTTTTATTTGCGGCAGCGGCCTTAACATCATGCTTAGATTTCGAGAGCGATCAATCCTCTGAATCAGCCGAAAGTAAACGCGTGGCGTTATTTGACGGAAAAACCATGGACGGTTGGACGGTCATTAATTGCGAAGCAATCGTCGATAACGGAGATATTCTGCTAAAGGGCGGGAATGGATTGGTACAAACCCAGCAGCAATACGGTAATTTCATTTTAGAGTTCGAATGTAAGGCTCTACGAGACGACAAGTGGGATAGCGGAGTCTATTTCCGCTACACTTTAGTACCGGAGAACCGACCCTGGCCAGACCGCTACCAGGTCAACCTGCGACAAGGCATGGAAGGCAACGTCGGCGCCTTGGAGGAAGCCCGAAGCGCGGGATTAATAAAGGCAGGGCAATGGAATCAATTCAAGCTCACTGTGCAGGACACGAAAGTCTCGCTGGAGATGAACGGCAGTCCCGCCTGGAAAGCGGATGGTCTCGGTGATCCCTCAAAGGGCTTTATCTCTCTTCAGGCCGAGGTACCCGGGGGCGGACAATACCGGTTTCGCAATATCTATCTGACCGAGCTGAATTGAAAAGTTATATGTAACCAGCTACCACTCCTAAAGCGATTTATTCATCATCATAAAGGTACAAAAAAAGCAGGACGGTTCATGTTCAACCGTCCTGCATCGGTTTTATTATCCATCCCGAAGTTAGCCGGCCTCATCAGGAACCCATGTACTTTACGGGTCACAGGAGCCGTTTCAAGGACAGATATGTCAATGAGCTACCTGGATCTGATCATTGCAAGTTTGCTCGACCAGTTTATCATGGAAGCAGTCTGAAGCTCTGCCTGTCTTTTCTGCAGATCCGTCAGCTTACGTTTGGATTCTTCGCGGGCAGCCATTGCTTGTGCCATTGCGGCAGCTAAATCGGTTCGCTTTAAGGCCATAGCATTATGCTCGCCGGCGCTTGAAACTATACGTTCTGACTTAACCTGCTGTATTCTCGCGTTGAACCTTGCCTTTACCGCATCAAGATAGACCTGTGCAGTATCACGCTTTGCAGAGTTGGCAGACAGAATAATATTCATATCGGCCTGCGCGGTGGCATGTTTGGCGTCAATGTCGGCATATTCACACGTTTTGGCTGTATTGGCATTCGCAACCATACGGTCACAGACAGCTTCGCCACGGAGGCTCTGGCTTAATGCCAGCTCTTTGTCACGTTCTATCTGTGCCCTCAATATCGCATGTTCCATGGTAAATTGTGCGTTAATGCGGCTGATTTTCGCTTCTGTATTTTGCCTCATAACGTTTACCTTCGTCATTGCCTGCTGATAATCGGCTTGTGCGATTCTTTCGCCTGACTGGATGGAATTATCAATTTTTGCCAGTTGTGCTTGAAGATATCTTTGAGCAGAATTTACCTGTGCATCAATCTGGATTGCAAGAGCTTCCTGCGAATCAGAAATACTTTGCGCTTCGGTTACAAGTTTCGAATATTGAGCTTCGCCGCGTTGTTGTGCCGCCCAAAGCTGAACTTTTAATTCTTTAACATCATTTTCGCCGCTGTTAGTAACCGCCTGAGCTTCTGCAAAAAGCTGATCTGCACGGGCGTTGGTTATTTGCTCCAGGGCGTTCGCCTGACTTTGTAAATCAATAACCTCTGCTTCCGTGTCCTTCCGGAAGGATTCGGCCTGTACAACTTGCTGTCGGTATTTTGACTCTACGACATCCATTTCTTTTTCGAGCTTGATCTCAATTTCACTGAAACGCGTGCGGGCCTGTGCTTCAAGAGCATCCGCTATACCCAATTGTTCTGCTGCAATAGCATCTTCCTGTCTTTTTATGGCCAGAAGATTTGTTTCTGTTTCCGCGAATGATGCTTCGGCGACCAATTCATACGCATCCGCCTGTGCCCTTGTTCTCATGACCTCGGCAAAGCTTGTACGATATGCTGTGATGTGATTTGGCTCTATCCTTGGAGCGACAGGCTGTACCTGCGGGACTTCCGGTACCGCGTGAAGTTCTTCTGTCTGTTCTGATACAAAAGTGGTGTTATTATCCATTTCGACTTTATTGTCTGCTTTTTTAGAAGCTATCTCATCCAGAACTTCCTGTTTGATTTTTGCCGCTTCGGCTTCCGCTTCGGCGATAATCTGAAGTTTTTGTGCTTCGGCTAAAGCTTCGGCATGGATCGCTGTCTGACGTACGGCCTCGGCACGAGCAGAGGCTTCGGCCTTAACAAATTCAGAACGGGCGACTTGCTCCGCCCTGTCTGAGCTGATTCGTAGCTTATTGACTTCGTTAAGATCATCGTCAATTTTGGACTCAGCTTCAGCAAGCAGCGATTCGTAATTGGCTATAGAGCTTTCCTGATGATAGCTAATCTCCGCACGGAGACGGTCAATTTCAGCCAGAGTCTTCTCAAGGCGTGTAGGTGCATTGGCGGATTTCTCTAAGGTTTTCGCCTGCGATTCGGCTTTTGCAGATTCGGCTTCCGTTAGCTTTAACTGATACTCTTCGTTCGCAAGATTATCCTGAATAGTAGCAGCTTTTGTACGAAGCTCTTTTACCCGAGCCTCTGCATCCTTAAGGATTGCTTCTCTGGTAGCATTGAGTCTGTTGGCCTCCGATTTCGTTTGAACAGTAACAGATCTAATTTGCTCCTCGAGTTCATCCACGCGAGCCTGAGTTTCCAGTTGAACCGAGACAGACTCCGCTTCAAGATCTTCTACAGTGGCATTGGCACGTTCACGTGTCGCTTTCGCGGCCTCTGTCATTTCAAGAATCTTGGCATTGCTTTCGGCTTCAATCGCGTCGTGAATCACCTTTAATTGTTCAATCCGAGCCTTTTCGCTTTCGAACTTTTCACGTGTATCAGCGATAAGATCGTAACGTTTACTGTCTCCTTCTTTGATTAAAGATGCTACGTTTGCGTCTTTAAGTCCTTCGAGAGCATCGAGTTCAGCTACTCTTGCCGTGATTTGTGCCATAGCCTTGCTGTATTCTTTGCTGTACTGTTTGCGAAGAGCATCTGCTTCGGCAAGGTTTTTGTTGATTTGTGCCTCTAATTCCGTTCGGCGGGCACTATAATCAGCTGACTGTTTACTGAATTCAGCACGAGCCTGTAAATCACCGGTATCGGCAGTTTCCAGGGCTGCTTCGACTTTGGAAACTCCGATTTTACCTTCACTTATGTACATGACAGGCAGGTCTGAACTGTTGGCCAGATCGGAAAATTCCGAATGAGCACTCGTAATTTCGAAACGCTCTTTTGCGGGCTTCAGTATCTGGCCATATTTGCTGTCAGCACATCCTGAGATGAGCAACATTAGAATCAAATATGCGTTTACCAATTGCCGAGCAACCAGCCTTTTTTGTCTTTTTGACATTTTAAGCCTCCTCACAAGTTATGAAATGATATATCCCCCATTGACATTCAATGGGCTCCGCAATGATATTTTCGTCATATTGAAAGAGCAACTTTATCAGATGGAGGCTTTTTTTTCGTATTCTTCATAAAAAAGGTCGGCTTATAGCTAATTGCTAAAAAAACGCTTTTTCATAAGCAAATACTCTCATATGACAAAAACTAAATAACTTGCAATAGGAAGCATCTTAAATTATTGTTTTACAAAACTATCAGCCGGGCAAAACCGAGAGCAAAATTTAGGATTTGGCATGCAGATGAATATAATATTAGCTGTTATACTTTTAGTCGGCGGGCTGGCGATATTATGGACGTGCGCCGAGCTGTTAGTGGCAGGTGCTGTTGGCCTGGCACGGCTTTTAGGTGTCAGCTCACTTGTTATCGGCCTGACGGTTGTTGCTATGGGGACGTCAGCGCCTGAATTAGCAGTGAGCATCGCCGGAGTACTGGATAAGACCGGCGAAGGGGGAAATATTGCCATCGGTAATGTTTTCGGCTCAAACATTGTGAACCTGGCTCTTGTGGGCGGTCTGGTGGCCCTTATTCGGCCCCTCATGGTCAAAAGACAAACGCTTTGCCGTGAGATACCAGTAATGATTCTTATGGGGCTGTTATTGTGGCCATTTCTGTGCGATTCGCATCTTGCCCGGCTGGAAGCATTTGCGCTGTTAGCAGTCTTTGCGGTGTTGATTCTGATAACGATACTTCTGGCGCGGAAAGAAAGCGTGCAAAACAGGAATAAACAAGCCGAACTGAACAGATTAGCAGCAGAAAATGCCGGCGATTCGGAGATAATCACCCGGGCAAGCGGAGATGGAACAAAAAATGTACTCTTTATTATGATTGGATTAATTGGGCTGGCTGTTGGAGCTGAGATGGCTGTGGAGGGGGCCGTGTTTATCGGCACGGAAATCGGACTGAGCGAGAGCGTTATAGGTCTGACTATCATCGCATTCGGAACTTCTCTCCCAGAGCTTGTAACCTGTGTGGCGGCGGCGGTCAGAGGCCATCATGATATTTCTGTCGGCAATCTCGTTGGCTCCAATATCTTCAATACACTCCTTGTTGTTGGCGGAGCAGGCATAGTCCTGCCGTTTGATATTGAGCAACGGTTCGCTGGAGGGACCGATTACTGGATTATGATTATCGTCAGCGCCGCCTTTGCCTTAGCTGTCTTTCTCGGCAAGCACATAATCGGACGAATAAGCGGAACACTGCTGCTCTGTGGATATGTTGGATACCTGGTGTATTTGTTCGGGTATAGCGGATAGAAAAAGATGTAAGCCAGAATACAGAGAATCAAAATATAACGTTAAGGACTTAAGCTTACTTATCGCCACCTGAATTTTCGAGATGGTTCGGTCAGCTCATCTACTCGCTCCTTCACATTCTGAGACCTAATTTTTTCGTCTTTCCACTTAGCAATCTCCTCTCTATTTTTGCTGAGTTCTTTTTGAAGCTCCTCGACCCTTTTTAGCAGGAATTCGTAAGCAATAAACTTCTTTCTTATAATCAGGTCATACTTGTTGCCGACTACTTCTTCCAGCTGAGACATTAATTTCTTCTTTTCTTTTTCACTTTTTGTGGCCTTGATTTTATTGATCAGAACTTCCTGTTTTTCATCCAGTTCCAGTTCTGCCATAAGAACTTCTTCCAAATCGGGATTTCTTTTTCCTTCTTCGAAAATACGCCTATATTTTTCCCTGATGATCTCATACTTCTTCGCATAAAGGTCCGGATCTGTGTCTTTTAACTTGGCCAAATCCCGTGCTACCTTAGGAACAGCTTTTTGAAGCCATTCGAGAAACTCTGTACGCCACCTGCTTCTCCAGGATTCTATGCGTTTAGTCCACTGCTCACGGGCGGATTTTCTAAGCTCATCTCTGAACTTCTCAGGTTCTTTTTCGCGTAGGTTTTGCAACTCTTTTGCTTTTGCCGGGTCGCTTTCTTTCAAATCATTCAAAAAATGGTCAATTTCCTCTTCTGACGTTCTGTATCTTCCTGGGCCTCGTCCTCCTCGTCCCGGTCCACCGACAGGCCCTCCCCGTCCAGGTCCCCCGCCGGGGCCTCTTGGTTCATCCTCTGTCCAGATATCTTCTTCGGCCTTCTTCTCTTGAGAATAGCAAGGCAGAACGGTTACTGTTGTCATTGCCGCCATTACCAGAATTAAAATAATTCCACGACGTAACTCCATTTCTTTACTCCTTCCAGAAATCATTATTAATTGCTACAAGCTCCATCTCCAATTCAGATAAACTGCTGTCGCTGTCACTGATGTATTCGCCAGACTGCAAGGACCGCAGTTCGTCTTCAATTTGCTCAATTTCAATAGTGAAAATTGCCAGGTCCACATCATCGGTGACAATATCGTCGCTTTCCCAAATTGCTGTGGGCATGATCGAGGCATATTGTACCCGGCCAGGCTCAGGAGCATCCATATCGAATGTTCTCAGGCTTACCGCCGTTATAATCATAATTGCCGCAGCAGCATAAGCCACCCTGTAAGCTATCTTTGTAAAAGTACTTGTTCTTTTGGCCGGCAGACGCATAGCGATTTCGGCTTTTATATTGGCTATTAGCATACTATCAGGCTCGGGCGCAGGGTGCTGGCGGAGGATTTGCTCAGCTTTTTGGATATCCTCAACACCGCTTTCGGCCTGCTCGGCACTTAGGAATCTCTCGAACAGTTCTTTCAAATTTTCATCGTTTTGACTGTTCATAGTATTGTTACTCCATTTATAACATCATTACTGCATTAACTCTCGAAGTTTTTTCAGCCCCCGATGCAGCTTTGCCAAGGTCGTTCCAATCGGCTCAGACCGCATCTTCGCTATTTCCTTAAAGCTTAATTGTGAATAAAAACGCAACATTATCAATTCTCTCGTATCGGCATCCATCCTTTTGAGCTGTATTTCTAACAGGTCAATTTGCTCATTGCCCGATTTGTTTTGCTCTGTTATTTCTGATTCAATTTGTTCTTTGTGGACATCGAGCAACTTTTTTCGTCTCTGCTTGCTCCTTAAATAATCGTGGAAAATATTAGACGCTATTCTAAACAGCCATCCTTCAAAGGAGCCGCCTTTATAAGAAGCAATTTTCTCAACTAACTTGACAAATAGCTCGCTTAACAGCTCGTCGCTGAGGTCTTTATTGCCCGTTAAACGGTAAAAATAACCGTATAATCGGCTTGCATACATATCGACTATCTGCGAAAAACACTTAGAATCACTGCTTTTGCAGCCGATTATTAACTGGGCTAAATCATCGCTGTTTACCATATTTAAGCGTTTTTTATATAATTAAAGACGGCCTGGGCGGCCAATTTATTGCAATATTCCACAAAAATCGACATCCGGACACTAATTTCCGGTCTTATAATGGGCATATTTAATCAATTTTAATGAATAAAACACCTGTACCGGTGATGCTGATAATAAGGACAAATGCATCAATTTCCTGGCTTCTGTAGGACTTATTATATGCCCTCTTCCTCCTCCGGCTCTTCATCGTCGAGTTTCCAGTTATCAGATTCGTCAAGCTCGTTAATCTCCCGCTGCATGAATTGGATGATTTTATCCTGAAGCGGCGCCATTTTTCCATACCACTTTAGCATACCCTGATAGCTGGCTAACAGCATATCAAGGCGTATAAGCTGCCATTTCGCTATACATTCCGGCTCTTTGATATTGGTAAATGGATTGCACATGAATGTCCCTTTACTGTCAGGATTACTCTGGTATAATTCACAATCTTTGCATTGTATCATTTTTTTTCTCCGCTTAAATTTGCCGAAAAACCCGCCGGGGCTCGACCCTTTTTTTGTTGGTTGAATATCAAAATTGTTGATTGCGTTTTTTTATTTTTTATTTTTTTACTTCCATGCTTATTTATAATATCATATATTGCAATAGGTTAAAAGTTTTTGTAATAAACAAATTTTATATGTTTGTGGAGAAATAAATGGCAAAACCAAGACGAAGGCGTAAAATTGGCAGTAAAAAGAGACGTGCCAAGTGGAAAATCAGGCATAAAATCAGCTAAGCAATAGCAATAAAATGTATCTCGTCGCAAGTATCTCGCAAGCAGGTGTCAGATATGAGGATTAAACATCCCCTTTCGGCAGACGGGTACGAGATGCGAGGATGAAGCACTTCACAATATCTTTCAAACCCGACGGCAGGCAAATTTCCATTCATTCAGGTGAAACCCTTATGGAAGCTGCGGGCAAAGCGGGTATAATTCTGAATACTTTCTGCGGTGGTATAGGTACTTGTAAAAAGTGCCTGATAAAACTTGAGCCATCGGGACAAGCTGTTCTCGCCTGTCAGTACCGTATTAAAAGCGACCTTACAGTAACAATTCCCCGCGATTCCAGATTCTTCGAGCATAAATATTTAGCCCATGGTATCGAAACAGATATTGATGGGGTTGCGGATATATATGAGAAGTATCTGGAAATTTCTTCACTGGATAAGATATTCGGAATTGCCGTTGATATCGGCACAACCTCCGTTGTTGCCAAGCTAATTAAAATGATTGACGGAGAATGTCTCGCTACAGAAGCAGCTCTCAATCCACAAAGCAAATACGGTGATGATGTCATCAGCAGGATTGCTTACGCCCACAACGAAGATAAGTTATCTGAATTAAATAGAGACATAACAGGCTGTATTAATGACCTCGTGATAAAACTCTGCCACAAAACGGGCGTTAATGCACATTTCATATATGAAATGTGTGTGGTCGGCAATACGACTATGAATCACATCTTCCTCGAATTACCCATAAGTCAGCTCGGACAGGCACCTTATAAGGCATTCTCGCTCGATGCGCACGATTTACCTGCCTGGAAGCTGCATATAGCAATGAATCCAGCCGGCAAAATCCATACTGTTGAGAATATAGCCGGCTTTGTCGGTTCGGATACTACGGCTGTGGCACTTGCGGTCGATATTGATTCGGCAGAAAAAATGACACTTGCCGTTGATATCGGCACAAACGGAGAGCTTGTTCTCGGCACAAAGGACAAACTTTATGCTGCCAGTTGTGCGGCCGGGCCGGCCCTTGAGGGGGCACGTATAACATGCGGAAGCAGAGCGACTGAAGGCGCTATAGAAGCTGTTGTTGTAAATGAAGGTGATATAGATTTAGAAGTGATAGGAAACTGCCCTGCCCGCTCGATATGCGGCTCAGGCCTTATTGATGCAGTGGCGGTAATGCTGGAACTCGGCATTATCGATTTAACAGGACGTTTTGTCGAACCGGCAAACCTCAAGGATAAGGTCTCACCTGCTATTTTATCTCGTATATGTGAGCAGCAAGGTGAGCCGGCTTTTATTTTATCGGATAGCGGCGCTGCCGATAAGATATTCCTGAGACAAAAGGACATCCGCGAAACACAATTAGCAAAGGCCGCCATAAGAGCAGGCATCAAACTTCTGCAAAAAAAAATCGGCCTTGAAGATGCCGATATAGAACGCATTCTTTTGGCCGGCGCGTTTGGCAATTATATCCGGAAGGAAAGTGCATTGCGAATAGGTCTGCTGCCTGATGTTCCGCTTGAACGGATTGTTTTTGTTGGCAACGCTGCCTCTTCTGGCGCGAGGATGGCCCTTGTCAGCCAGCAATACAGAGACAAGGCACGTGAATTAGCCAAAAAGATTGAATACATTGAAATCGCTCATGAGCCGGAATTCCAGGATGTTTTCGCTGATTCAATTCTCTTTTAGAACGCTGACAGACGTGGACTGATTGATATGGGCTTTTAAGAGGTCACATGCGAAGAATCCTTCGAATCACTCTCGGCATAGTGTTAATTATCCTCGGCGTAGTGGCGGCTCTAACACCATTTTCTCCCGGATCGTGGCTGGCACTTATCGGATTGGAAATTTTAGGATTGAGACTGCTGTTTCAACGAAAACTCTTGTCTTGGACACCGAGGAAATACCGTGGCAGGTTGAGGAACCTGTTAAAAAAAAGAAAAAAGGAAAGATAAAATCATACTTTGTCTTCTTCTGTCCCTTATAGCATGTTTTTTCATTGATTTTAAGCTAAGAGTTTGTATAATTAAAATGGTGGAATTTATACGACACTTTTTAAGGGAAGGTGGTATGAACACAAATATGCACAGGAGGCAAGCCTTTACCCTGATAGAGCTTTTAGTAGTAATTGCAATTATTGCTCTGCTAATGGGGATATTGATGCCTGCACTTCAGCGAGTGAGGAAACAGGCACGGACGGTTTATTGCCTGAACAGTCTCAGACAACTGGGCCTTGCCATGCACTCCTACGCATTGGATAACGAAGATTATATTCCCCGTGCATTGGACCATGAAGTGAAATGGATACTGGAATTCATTCCGTATTTAGGCCAGGAATATAGAAAAATCGCTGATTATCGTGAGGTTGATGTTTATCAGTGCCCTTCCTTTCCACGTAACGGAATAGGCCAATATGGTCAGCTCAACAGCGAACAGACAGTGGATTATGTAGTGAATGCATGGGACATGGATAATCCCTTCTCAGGCAGCGACCAGGGGAACCAAAAGGATGAACCAACCAAGCTCGGCAGCGTTAAGCACCCGGCGCAGCGGATTTATATGGCGGATAACTCAGCAGGAGAATGGCGCCCTGTTGTGCGAAACAGAGATCAGCTTGATATTTTGTCCCGGTTCAACTATTTGGATGTTTGGTCAAGAACACATTTACCAGCCTCGGAAGAAACCACCAAGGGTAGTAATCTGACCCGACGGATCGCGGCTAATCGACACCGCGGCAAGGGCTGTAACAATCTTTTCTTCGACGGCCGGGCAGACTGGCTCGATAAGGAAGACAATACCGCCCGGTTTTGGTGCGGCGCTGAATAATTCTTAATACTTTCTTTTCGTAACAATTTATTTTCACCACAACACAGCTTTCATAGCGTCAGCCCTTTCACTTATTATTTCACCAGGATTTGTTATTTATCCCTGCTCTGTTAAGCAAATGTTTGTATTTAGATAAATATGTTAAATCTGTTATGAAAAAGCAAGTCTTAATTTGTTAACTGGCCGGCTTGTAATAAAAAAATAGAAATGTTCATACTTTTCCTTTTGACTTATGCCTTCGAAGCCTTTATAAGCAATGTTAGGAACAGTGAGACGATGGGATATGTTTTTTGTAAGTGCGAGACAGGGAAGAAAATATGGCGCTTCATGCCGTTTTTAGAGTAAAGAAAGAAGAAGGTGACCTCGGCTATGGTGTTATTGTGGTACACGGCCAAAAGTATCCTGTACGTAGAACAAGCCCTTTATACGGTGATATGGGCTATGGAATTGTTAAGGTGTTCGATAAAACATATCCGGTATATAGAACGAAAAAAGAGGATGGCGATCTCGGCTATGGCGTCGTTAATATTCAATTCAAACAAAATTTAAGTAAATAATAATCCGGGCGATTGGCACGTTGTACTTACTTTACACGGCTCTGTAAAAACTTTGAAATTAATACTTATACTTTCGGTGATTATCTCGTGCCAGGAATATCCCGTTTAAAGGGTTGGGAGCCTCTGTTAAATGTTGTTTTGTTCTCAGCCTATCACTTCTTCTCACCATGGAGAAATCTGGAGAGAATTCTCGCCCTGCTGCCGGGGGCCTATATCATACAATGGAAGAACATATACTGGGAATGATTCCGCACTGCTTACTTAACACAATCCCTATGCTTTATATGACATATAAAATCTTTTCGTAGGACCGATATTCTGTGTAAATGGCTTAACTACACAGAAATACCGGTATAAGACAATCATTTACGCGGATACCTGTGTGAGAAATAAAGGGTAGGCAAATATTATCTATCTGCCTACCCTACAAGTGAACACGAAAGTGCACACAATGTGAAGGACAAAAGTCATTTGTTAATATATTTTTCGGTCTTAATAAAAGTAGAGGTGATTAGTGAATTCCTCTATTTGAGGGGGGAAATAGAGGAAATATATAGTCTGAAATGTCCTGCAGAGGCTAATTTACCAATAAATCAAAATTTCAGCAAAGATCTTATTTGGTATGGAACCGACTTTTAAGAAATGACAATTACATGAATATTATTTGGTTCTTTAGAATTTATTTCGCATTTGCTCGGCTTTTGTGGCTTGTTTGAGAACTTTCTTTTCTTTATATGTAAGGCTGTGCATTCCCTTATCGTGAACTTTTTTCAGAATGCGGTCAACCTCCATATCCAGGATGCGGTGGTCTGTCATCCTGCTTTCCCAGATATTTTTGTGGACTTTCATTTTTAGTCTTTGCCGCCATCTCTCTGAAAGCACATAGATAGCTCCTGCACACATTCCTCCCAGGTGCGCAGCTTCACCGCCTGCATTAGCGTTGACATCAGGCCTCAGTATTGATAATAAGCTCCAGGCCAACAGAATTATTGCCAGGACGTACATCTTGAGAGGAAACACCCCAAATACATAAACAACCATTCTCGGGAACAAAATAGCGGCTGCGGCAAGCATTCCTAAAATAGAGCCCGAAGCACCAATTAACGGACCAGTAGGGAGCCAGCCTATATGGGCCAAAATCGGGTAAAATATTCCTCCTGTTGTCCCGCATACGAGATAGAACGTTAGAAATTTCCTGCTTCCCCAGAAATTTTCAATCATTGTTCCGAAAAAGTACAAGATAAACATATTCATGAAAATGTGTCCCAGGCCGCCATGCAGGAACTGGTATGTAATAAATCTCCAAACCTGCATCGTTGTTCCAAAAGTTTCCGGCCACACGGAGAACCATTCAAGCTGAAAAACACCGAATCGTGGTATTAGATATCCGGAAATAAATGCCGCTATATTGATTATCAGGAGCCACTTGACAGCCGATGTGATGCGCGGAAATTGTATCCTCATATGCGGTGCATGGTGTTGTCCCGACTGGAAATTTTCCTGAGTGTAATCTCTGTCGTAAAGGCCCATGTTATTGCTCTTTGTATTACCGCTCCTTCACAGTCGCGGCTCTGTTATTGTTTGGTATTATTTACCATATAGTATGGCGAATTATGCGAAATGTTCAAGATAAAAACGTCCCCCGAAAAAAGACTTATAGAGTCAGGATTTCGAGGCTTTGGATTTATATTTCTGGAATACGACTAACAATACAGCCCCGAGTATAATCATGGCGATGCTGATATTCTGCGAAATTGTCAGGCCGTCAAATTCAAACGGATTGTCATCACGCAATAATTCCATAAAAAACCGTGTAATACCATAAAGAATGAACATCAAGCTGAATGTACAGCCGGGTTTTGCAAGAATTTTGTCGGTTTTTTTTGACCTTCGCCAAAAAAGAAAAAGAATAAGGCACAAGACAGCGCCTGCGGCGGATGAATATAATTGTGTCGGGTGGACGGGAAGGCATCGATATTTACCTGTTGTAACTTCGATTTTTTGCTGATCTGTCAGGTATTCGTATTGCTTGGGGTGCCAATGTCCGTCTTTATCAATAAAGCTTATGTATTCATCCTGAGGCAATATCAATTGAGCCTCAGGTCGATTCCTTTCTAAATTCGGGTTTATCTGGCTTAGGTAAGCAAACGAGTTATACGGAAAACGAGCTGCACAGCGCAGATCAGTTGGTTTACCAAAGCAGCAGCCGTTCAAAAAACAGCCTATTCTGCCAAAGACAAGTGCCAGCATCAGACCGATTGCAAGGATATCAAGATAGCGGCGAATGGGGAGCTTGTGATAGATGAGATAGAAGATGATGATAGTAACGGCTAAAATCACACCGCCTAACAGCTCAAGGCCGCCGTTCCATATCTTAAAGACAGACACGGGTTCCTGTGTGAAATCACTCAGATGGTGAAGCACGTAAAATACACGTGCTCCGAACACTCCGCCGATTAACGAGTAAAGGGCGGCGTTGGTAATGAGCTGTGGGTCGGGAGTAATATCGCGGCTGAGGCGCCGAATGATGTAAACGGCCGCAAGAAAACCAATAACCATCATAAGGCCATAGCTTTTTACAGTCAGATGTATTAAAGGTATCTCGAAAAGCTCTGGACGCATTTATTTTTTTCTCGTTGCTCGTTGCTTGCATCCCTTCCGAGCGATGAAGGGCGGATATTATCCATTATCCTTGATTTTATTATTCTCACCAAGAACCACTACTTTTGGTTTAAATTCTTTGGCTTCGTCAGGAGTAAAAAAGCCGAAACTCATAATGATTACGATGTCTTTTGGCTTAATCAACTGCGCTGCTGCTCCCATTATTACAACCTGCCTGGAGTTTGGTTCTGCGGGTACGACATAGGTTTCCAGCCGGCTGCCGTTGTTTAGGTTGGCAACCAAAACAGATTCATAAGGCAGAATTCCGGCTGCTTCCATAAGGACAGGATCTATTGCGATACTGCCGGGGTAGTGCAGCTTCGTATCAGTAACAGTTGCACGGTGCAGCTTGCTTTTTAATAACTTTACAAACATAATTTATATTTCGTTTACTCTTCCACTTAAAAATAATTAAACGGTCATTATACAATCTTATTTGGTTGAGTCCAACAGAATGTTGTCAATTAGTCTTGCGCGGCCTATTCTAACTGCAACGGCAATGAGGACTTTCCCTGTAATATGGTCGATACTTTGTAGAGTATCGGCATCAACAATACTTATGTATTCTATCTCTATCGAGGGGACTTTCAGTAATATGTTGCGCATCTCGTCGATAATTTCCGAGGCGTCCTTTACGCCGGTGTCAATCATTCGATGACACTTCTGGAGGGATTTGTAAATATTCGCGGCGTCTTTTTTCTGCTCTTCGCTCAGGTACATATTTCTGCTGCTAACTGCCAGGCCGTTGGATTCGCGAATTGTCGGGCACACGACAATTGACAAAGACATATTTAAATCGGCAGCCATACGCCTGATAACTATTGCCTGCTGGGCATCTTTTTGTCCGAAGAACGCAATATCAGGAGCAACGATATTAAATAACTTACTGCAGACGGTGGTTACTCCCTGAAAGTGGCCGGGGCGGAATTGGCCGCAAAGCGATTCGGTTAGTTTTTCAACGTTTACCCAGGTAACATTTTCAACCGGATACATTTCCCCTTGCGCCGGAGCGAAAACAGCATCGACTCCCGCCTTTTGACAAATATCCAGGTCGTCTTCTAAAGGCCGGGGGTATTTTTCAAAATCTTCGCCGGGAACAAACTGGGTGGGATTGACGAAGATGCTGACTACGACGTAGTCGCATTTCTTTCGGGCTGCTTCTATTAATGAAATATGGCCGACATGGAGCGCGCCCATTGTCGGGACAAGGCCGATATTTTTGCCGCTGTCACGTGCGGCTTTTATCAGACTTCTAATCGATTGTATTGTTTCTGCTGCTTCCATTGTTATTTTTTAGTTTGCTTTGCCACGCTTGTAATAACAGAATCCTCAGCAATATAATATCTTATTTGCTCCGCCAAATGGTCAATAATGTCGTCGTTGGTGTAGTCAAGCTCTGAGGTCTTTATGCGGATAACGGGGCAGGTTGTCCAGTCATTAAAAAGCTGGTTGTATTCAGCATCAAGATTTTCCAGGTATTGCAGTTCGATTTTCTGCTCATAAGGGAGGTTTCTCTTATGAATACGTTCGAGGCAATTCTGAGGCGAATCGAGCAGATATATAACAAGCACCGGAAGAACAACCTTGGTGTTGCAGGATTGATAAATCTTATCGTACAAGGTTAATTGTTCCGGGGTTAGTGTTTGTCTGCTGTAAATTGGCTCTTTGTCAAAGACATAGTCGCTTATATATGTTTGCCCCTTCTCTAAAACGCTATTATTTAACTGCTCAACTCTTGCGGTCAGAAAATATAACTGTGAATCCAACGCAAGCTCTTGTTTACCGGCGTAAACATCGGGCATGAATGGATTGGTATCATAAGGTTCCGGCAGCATTTGACAGCCGAGCCGGGTGGATAGTTTTTTGGCCAGAGTGGTTTTGCCAACGCCGATAATGCCGGCTATACTGACAAGCTGTGGCAACTCGGGATTGGTGATAAAGTCGCAGCCGTTTAATCTGTTAGCTAATCTATTTAACGATTCTTTTATTACCGGATGCTCAAAATCGCCATTGAGTGTGGCAAGACCTTCGAGAACAAATGAACGCAGGTGCATTTGCGGATGCGGTACGGTCAAATGGGGGCTGTCTATGACCTCGGAGCCATATAGTAAAATGTCCAGATCGATTGTCCTCGATGCCCATTTTTCTTGGCGCATCCTGCCAAGAACCGTTTCTATATTGTTTAATGTTTTGAGCAAATCATCAGGGCTTAGGGTTGTTCGGAATTCGGCAACCGCGTTTAAGTACATTGGCTGCTCGGCCTGTTTAAGCGGATTGGTTTCGATTAGCTCACTTACACGAACGACTTCGATATCTGCAACTTCGGTGAGCATTCTGAGGGCACTTTTAAAGTTGTCTTCTCTATTGCCTAAATTGCTGCCCAGGCCGATATATGCTGTAATCATTTTGCACAAATCCAATACACAAAATACATATTATACGATGCTGGCGAAACGCCGCAGGGCTTCTTTTACATTGTCTGGAGTTCCGAAAGCTGTGAGGCGGAAGAATCCTTCTCCTGCCGAGCCGAAGCCGGCCCCGGGAGTGCCTACAACGTGTGCCTTGTTAAGTAATGTATCGAAGAATTCCCAGGAACCGACGCCGTTGGGGGTCTTTAGCCAGATGTATGGCGCGTTGAGGCCGCCGTAAACAGTAAACCCGAGTTTTCTGAGGCTCTCGCAGATAAGCTTTGCGTTGGCCATATAGATATCGATAATTTTCTGGTTTTGCTCTTTGCCTTCGGGGCTGTAAACAGCGGCCGCTCCGGCTTGGGTGACGTATGATACGCCGTTGAACTTTGTGCAGTGGCGTCTTTTCCATATCGGGGCGACTTCAATCGCCCTGCCGTCATTAGTGTACGCCTTTAACTGCCTGGGGATAACGGTGAATGCGCATCGCAGACCGGTAAAGCCTGCGGTCTTTGAGAAGCTGCGAAACTCGATGGCTACTTCTTTTGCTCCTTCAATCTCGTATATGGAGTGTGGTATCTCCGTCTCGGAAATAAAGGCTTCGTATGCGGCGTCAAAAAGAATTATCGCTTTATGTTCGCGTGCAAAATCAACCCATTTTTTCAACTGCTCTTTTGTTGCCACCCCGCCGGTAGGATTATTCGGAAAGCACAGGTAAATCAAATCGACCTTTTCCTTAGGTAAATCAGGTACAAAATTATTTTGCTCTGTGCAGGGCATATAGACAATTCCCTCGTACCTGCCCTGCCCCGCCGGGCCGCCTGTTCTGCCCGACATAACGTTGGTATCCACATATACGGGATACACAGGGTCTGATACGGCTATTACGTTGTCAAGGCTGAATATTTCCTGCATATTCCCGGTATCGCACTTTGCGCCATCGCTGATGACGATTTCGTCGATGTCGATATCGACGCCGCGGGAGTTGAAGTCATTTTCCTTTATTGCTTTTCTTAGAAATTCATAGCCTATCCCGCCGTCATCATAGCCTTTAAAGGTCTTGCTATTGCCCATTTCTTCAACGGCTTTTTTCATAGCTTCTATGATGGCCGGAACAAGTGGCTGGGTAACATCGCCGATACCCATACTGATGATATCAGCATCCGGATTAGCCTCTTGAAAGGCTCTTTTTCTTCGGCCGATTTCCGGAAAAAGATAACCGGCCTGAAGTTTCAAAAAATTCTCATTAATCTTAGTCATACTCGTTCCTTGATACTTGATTCTCGTTTGTCGTTACTTGATACAGGAGTAACCAATTTTAGTGATTAAATGGCTGTCCGTCAAGATTTCGATGATAAAAGGAATTGACGGTAAAAGTCGATGATTTGAGGCAGGGCTTTATTTGGCATTTCGCCGTGGATGCCGGGGAAAGAAATTTTGGGTATTTGCAGCAGGGCCGAGGCGATATCGCCCGGGCTGTAGGTTTCCCCCTTTGATGCGATGAGTAAACTACGTGTATCGAGTAAGGATCTAATATTTCCAGCCTCCAGCCTGTTGGACAACGTTGGGTCAATCAAAACCAGGCCGGCTGTACGGTCGAGGAGTTCGGGGCGCTGCTCTAAAAAATCGACCAGGACTTTGCCTCCCATCGAAAAGCCGATGAAGCCGATTTTCTTCTCAGGGGCGATATCTTCCACGACCTGCTCAAGCTGATAAATGAATGAGTCTCCTTCAATGTCCGGAGACAGACAATTAGGATTGACGGCGATTAAGCCAAAGTCGTTTTGTCCAAATTCTTTAAAATATGGCTCCATACTGGATTCGGCGTTTCGTGATTGGCTCAGTAATGTGTATGACCATACACCTGCCTGTTCGGGATAGCCGAGAACGACAATCACGATAATTTGTTTTTCAAAGGCATTCGGAGTAATCAGATTGAAGTACTCTTTGCCTGTGCGATTGTCCGTATAGACTTTCTTTTGGGCCAGATTGACGGAAATCATGTCCGCCACGATTCTTTCTGCCGTCTTTCTTAATTCTGCTTCATTCTCAAACATAAGAGACCTTCAGGACTGAACAACTCCTTCACTGTCAAAAGAATGATAAGTTTACAAAAATATATTGAAACCTAAAGATACTGCGGGGTTTTACAAAATCTGACTGTCTTTGGCAATAAAAAAGATTTTGATGGTGAGTGTACTACCCCTGGAATTTCAGGTACGTATCTAAATTTTTCTTTTTTATCCTCTGAATTTGGTTTATACTTTCGGAGTAAACAAAAACCAATATCCATCGAAAGGAGGATACAGAATGACTGTGCAATCCAATAATGAAAGAGAGTTACCCCGGCATACATGCTGTCCCTGCAGTGGACAGGATTCGGCGAATGGCGTCACTCGAAGAGATTTTCTACAGGGTGTGGGCTCAGTTGCTTTAGCAAGTGCAGCTATTACGGGCCTTAGCTGGTCGGCAGTATCGGCCGCCGAGAAGGATGATACTGCTCCGAAACGCCGTGCGTTGAAGGTCAAGCCGATACTTGTCTATAGCACTCCAAAGCCGCGACACCAAACCAGTTGGCGAAGTTGGGGCGGTATCCAAACCGAACAGGATGCCGGGAACGAAGTAAAAAAAATCCAAAGCGAGCTTAGTGAGCTTCGAACAAAAGCCGATTATCCGGTCGAGTTCCTGCCCGTTAGCCGAATACGAGGTAAAAGTGAAGTGGCATCTCTGAACGATTTGGACAAAACCGATGTCATTATGATATATGCCGCAGGCGGCGGAATGGACACATTCGATGAGCTGGCAAAGACTGGCAAGGACATCATCTTTTTCTGCCGTCACAAATCGGGGCCCGTCTATTTGTGGTACGAAATAATCAGCCCTCGCTACCTTCGCCAGCATACCGATACGCTTGCCGTTAAAGGGATTGACGACGGCGACGTTGTTATTGACAGCCAGGATGAGATTATGTGGAGACTGCGTGCTCTGTGCGGCCTGCGTAACACACAGGGAACTCGAATCATAGCCATCGGTGGCCCCGGAGCATGGGCACAATCGACCGAGTTCCGTAAACAGATGTTTAAGGATATTAATGAAAAGTGGAAGTTCGACATTCAAACCTTTTCTTATGACGAGCTTGGCAAACTGATTAAAGAAGCAAGGGCGGATAATAATGCCGTACAGCGTGCTAAAAATCGAGCCGGGAGGTATCTCAAATCATCAGGTACGACACTTGAGACCGATCGCAAGTTCGTTGACAACGCATTCCTGCTTGAGCAGGTATTTAGAGGAATAATGAAAAAAGCTGATTGCCATGCTCTCACAATTAACGGATGTATGGGTACGATTATGCCGCTCGCAGAGACATCGGCATGCCTGACCCTGAGCTTAATGAATGATGCAGGATATCAAATATACTGCGAGTCGGATTTTGTCGTGATACCCTCAGGTGTCCTGATGGCGGGCATTTCGGGCAAACCTGTATTTCTCAACGACCCGACTTATCCGCATGATGGGCTAATTACACTTGCACATTGCACAGCCCCGCGAAGGATGGACGGAAAAAAACTCGAACCCGCAAGGATAATGACGCACTTCGAGTCGGACTATGGTGCAGCGCCAAAGGTTGAAATGCATAATGGCCAGGTAGTAACCAATATTGCACCCGATTTTCTCATCAAGCGATGGGTTGGTCTGACCGGTGAAATTATCGACTCGCCGTTTATGGATATCTGCCGGGCACAGATTGATATCCGCTTTTCCTGTGACAGTCAAAAATTAGCCGAGCGGATGCCCGGATTCCACTGGATGACGTGCTACGGTGACTACATGCGTGAGCTGGGTTACGCTCTCAAAAAAGTTGGAATTGAATGGGAGAATCTCACCGCTTGATGATATTCTCTACTTGTGAAGTGGCGATTAAGAGGAGATAAAAAACATGAGAACGCATGGTTTAAGGTTAAGGTCTTTGTTATGCTGCGTTTTAGTTTCATTATTTTTAACCCAATGCGCCCGGGCTCTTACGATATACGTTTCCACCCAGGGTAATGACAAGTGGTCGGGGCGCCGTGAAAAACCGAACAGAAATCGCACGAACGGGCCGGTGGCTTCTTTAGCTGGTGCTCGGGACAAGATTAGGCAATTGAAATCGAGAGGGTCTATAACAGAACCTGTTCGGATCATCGTTACCGATGGATCTTACACCCTGAGCGAACCTTTCATATTGACGCCCCGGGACAGCGGAACAAAAGAATACCCAATCATCTACGAAGCGGCTGCGGATGCCATCCCGGTATTCTCCGGAGGGCGGGTAATTAAAGGTTTCAAGCGAGGACAAAACGGTATCTGGCAAGCTCATATACCGGAAGTTGCAAATGGCGAATGGTATTTCGAGCAGTTGTTCGTAAACGGCCGTCGAGCCGTGCGTGCCCGTACTCCAGATAAATTCTACCACTATATGGGCGATACCTCTGAAGTTTTGGTAGAGGGCAGTAAAGACAAATACCGACGTACCACAACTGTGCAGGGTGATGCCCTTGGGCCTTTGCGAAATATTGACAGCAACGAGCTTCACGATGTTACGTTGGTTGCCTATCATAAGTGGTGTATAAGCCGTCGTTTCTTAAAGGAGATAGATACGGCAGCCAAGAAGATTATTACTGTGGGTGAAAAACTAAAGAGTTATTCCGGCTGGCCGAAGAACACTCGTTTTCATTTAGAGAATTTCAAAGCCGCCCTGGATGCACCCGGCGAATGGTTCTTGTCGCGAAACGGCACATTGTACTATAAACCACTGCCCGATGAAGATATGACTCAATCGCATGTAGTAGCACCGGTGATTGAGAAGCTCGTTATCTTCGAAGGAAAACCAGAGGCCGAGGAATTCGTTGAAAATATCAAATTGAAAGGTCTTGCTTTCCAGCACAACCAATCGCTGTTGCCGGCCGGAGGATACGCACCTTATCAGGCCGCCTATGTTACCGAGGCGGCCATCATGGCCGATGGTGCGCATAATATATCGGTAGAGGATTGCGAAGTAAGCCACGTCGCGACCTACGGCGTTTGGTTTCGGAAGGGCTGTAGTAATAGCAGGCTCGAGCGCTCCTACCTCTATGACTTAGGCGCTGGAGGCGTACGAATCGGCGAAGGCGCGATTAGCCCCGACCAGCCATCTCGAACGAGCCATATTACCGTCGATAACAATATCATTCGCTCAGGCGGCCGGATATATACTTCCGCCGTCGGTGTCTGGATTGGGCAAAGCGGCGACAATGCCGTTACGCATAACGACATCGGAGACTTTTTCTATACCGGTCTTTCGGTCGGCTGGCGATGGGGATATAGTGACAGCCTTTCCAAACGAAATAACCTCAGTTACAATCACGTGCACCATATCGGCTGGGGTGTGCTCAGCGATATGGGCGGTATTTATACGCTCGGGCCTTCGGAAGGCACAGTCGTAAGCAATAATGTTTTTCACGATATATATTCGTACTCTTACGGCGGCTGGGGACTTTATACAGACGAAGGCACCACCGGCATCGTTATGGAAAACAATCTTGTCTATAATACAAGGACAGGTGGCTTCCATCAGCACTACGGCAAGGAAAATATCGTCCGAAACAATATCCTGGCTTTCAGCAAACTTCATCAGCTCCAGGCCACACGGGTGGAGGAGCATCTTTCTTTCACATTTGAAAATAATATCGTCTATTGGAATACTGGTCCCCTGATGTCCGGCCGATGGACAGAGGTTAAAGTGAAAATGCGGGACAACTGCTACTGGAACACATCAGGCAAAGAGATCAAGCCTGCCGGTCTGACAATGGAGCAGTGGCAGGACAGAGGTCAAGATACGGATTCTATTATCGCCGACCCGCTGTTCGTCGATGCGGAAAATTATGATTTCAGCTTGAAGCCGAACTCCCCTGCCTTAAAAATTGGATTCAAACCGTTCGATTACAGCAAGGCCGGAGTCTATGGCCCCCCCGCCTGGATTGATAAGGCGAAAAACGTAACATATCCCCCATTGGAAGTCGCGCCTGATCCGCCGCCGGTTTCGATTAATGACAATTTCGAGGCCGTGCCGGTCGGTTCTCAACCCGCGAGCGCAGAAGTTCACGTCGAGAAGAAGGGTGACTCCATTATTGTAACAGATGAAACAGCGGCCGGCGGAAAGCACAGCTTGAAAATCGTCGATGCCCAGGGACTTCAGCACGCTTATAATCCTCATTATGTTTACGCACCCAATCATAGTGCAGGTACAACAAGCAGTGAGTTTGACATACGAATTGAAGAAGGCGTACTGATAAACTATGAGTGGCGCGACTGGCGATTGTCACCCTATGGAGTCGGCCCTAATTTCCAGCTCGATGGAAAAAAGCTCAAAGTCGCTGACAAGACCCTGCTGGAACTGCCTGTCGGGCAATGGATACATTTAAAGATTACCGCCCCGCTCGGCGAGATAAACGCAGGCAAGTGGGACTTGAGCGTAGCTATAGAAGGGCAAAAGAGACATCAGTTCAAAGGGCTAAAGAACGGAAATGGAAAATTCGAGAAGCTGACGTGGGTCGGCTTCACCAGCAACGCAACAAAAAGAACCGTCTTCTATCTCGATAATTTCAAACTGACAAACCAGAGCTAATGAAATTAATAATGGGGCAAGTTCCACCCTGCCGAAATAGTCTATAAAAAAGTCTCTATTTTTTTCACAAAAAATGCCGGCAGCAACATTAATTACATTTATAGCTTATTTCATAGCCTTACTTGGTATCGGTTTTTTCTTTTATCGAAAGTCGTCTAATATAGAAGACTATCTTCTGGGCGGACGCGGCATGGGCTCATGGGTCACCGCCCTATCGGCACAGGCCTCCGACATGAGCGGCTGGCTCCTGATGGGCCTGCCCGGGGCAATTTACCTTGGCGGAATGGGAAAGACCTGGATTGCTACAGGGCTTTTCATAGGGACAGTCCTGAACTGGAAGCTGGTCTCAGCCCGGCTCCGGGTATATACGGAAATAACCAATGCGATAACACTGCCCTGCTTTTTCGAAGCGCGTTTCAGAGACCCGACCGGCCTGCTTAGAATCGTTTCAGCTATAATAATACTTATCTTTTTCGCCATATACGCCTCTTCCGGACTCGTAGCAACAGGAAAGCTGTTCGAATCGACCTTTAATGTCCAGTACCACCTCGCCGTAATCATCGGCGGCCTTGTCATAATAGCTTACACCTTCATGGGCGGTTTTTTAGCGGTATGCTGGACGGACCTTCTGCAGGGCGCGTTAATGGTCTTTGCGATAATTATAGTTCCGGCGTTGACTTATAATACCGCAGGTGGAGTTACAGCAATAAGAGAAGCTATGGAGTTAAAGGACATATCGACAAGCCTGATGCCGCAAGGCGGTACATTGGCTGTTTGCATCTGTATGATTATATCCAGCATGGCCTGGGGCTTGGGTTACTTCGGCCAGCCGCATATATTGGTACGATTCATGTCCATCAAATCGGTTGATAAACTCGGAAAATCTATGGCCATCGCCATCATCTGGGTTTTTCTATCGTTATGCGGAGCAGTAATCATCGGCTTGATTGGTATTGCAATGTACGATGACCTCACCGGCGGAGACCAGGAAAAAGTCTTTATTTTTATGATAAGCGACCTCTTCAATCCATGGTTTGGCGGGATACTCTTGGCGGCGATTTTCTCGGCCATTATGTCAACCATAGATTCGCAGTTACTTGTCTCGTCGTCGGCGTTATCGGAAGACTTTTACTCTAAGGCGATAAGGAAGGAAGCCTCCGAAAGGGAAATTATTTTAGTTGGACGAGGCTGTGTAGTTATCATTTCGATTATTGCGTTAGTTATGGCACTGGACCGCAACAACACGATTCTGGAAATAGTCTCCTACGCATGGGGCGGCTTCGGTGCTGCCTTTGGTCCCTTGGTCCTTTTCGCACTGTACAGCAAAAAGACAACATGGCAATCGGCTTTAGCTGGAATGGTAACCGGAACAGTGGTACTTGTTCTATGGAAACAGGTCGGCTTAAGCGACAAAATGTACGAAATCGTCCCCGGATTCATCGCAAATTGCCTTACAATTTCCCTGATCAACCTCTTTCTGAGTCAAAAAGACCAAACCATCTTAAACGAATTCGACTACGTCCTGACAAAAATCAAAAACACATAGCCCGACGTGGCAATCTTTACTATAAAAAACTTTTGTGTCATTTCGTGGAATGCCGATATAATCTGAATGACGCGGCAATTTTCATTATTAATGCTATAAAAAATATTGAGAGTTCTCCGTGAGCTTATAAAAAGGGAATACATTAGTCTTTGTGTGATTATTCGAAAAGTGGTTTCGTGTGGCCCAAAAAACGATACCTTGTGAGGTGAATTATGACAAAAGCAAAGATTTTAATTGCTGAAGACGACCCGGACTTCAGAGATTCATTGCAGGCTGTTTTGGAAAGCCAGCACTACACTGTTATTACGGCCGTCAATAAAGCGGATGGTATGGAAAAAATTAAGGCTGAAAAACCTGATTTGGCCATACTGGACATTATGATGTCAACTTGGGTTGATGGTTTACAAATGTCCCGGGAACTTAAGAATGACCCGCAGTTCAAAGATATGCCAATCCTGATTCTGACAGGTATTAAGACCGAAATAGGTATGGATTTTAAAGCTACAGTTGGTGACCCGCAATGGTGTCCGGTCGATGCTTATCTGGAAAAACCGATAGAACCCGACGTTCTCCTTGCAGAAGTCGCTAATCTTCTGGCAGTTAAGACTTAGAATTTATTCTAATAACCGCACCGTTATTAGACCGAGCGAAAAGTCGAAGTGACAAGGCGTCAGCCCAAAAAGACCATGCTATCTTAAACGAATTCGACGATGTCATAAAAATAGTCAGATCCACATAGTTCGGGTGCGATGAATCGCACCAATAATGAATAGAATTACAATCATCCCTCTTGTTACTTTTCCCAAACTATTATTGGGAAAATGCAATAAAATGTTAAATTAAATGAACCAATTAAGCTGCTCACAAGCCTAAGAAGGTAAATGAAAGATAATCTTTCAAACATTCAAAACCATTTTTTGGTTATGGCTGCTCAGGATGGCAATGAGGCCGCGTTGGATAAGCTGGTTTCTCTATGGCAGAAAAAGTTATGGCAGTATGTCTTTAGATTGACTACTGACGTCCATGCTTCATGGGATATCACTCAGCAATGTTGGCTTGAAATAATAAAAGGATTAACAAAATTACATGACCCTGCAAATTTTAAGGCCTGGGCTTATAGAATCGCCACAAACAGAACGATTGACTGGTTGAAAAACAAAAAGAAAAATCAGCATATAAACCTTGAGTCAATTGAAGTTGATTCTAATCGAAAAGATAATGATTCACAGGTAAAAGAACTGGTTCAAAGATTAAAAAGTGATAGTAGAGTGATCCTGAGTCTGTATTATTTTGAGCAGCTAAGTATTCCTGAAATAAGTATTGCCCTGAATATTCCAACAGGCACCGTAAAATCTCGCCTGTTTACTGCAAGAGAAGAATTGAAACAGCTATGGAAAAAATATTTTGATAATTAATTTTCGAGGTGAAAAATGGATAAAGAACAGATAAAAAAGATAATGGACAATCCGCCGCAGTACGATGAATCAAAAGAAGACACAATGCGTTCATGGTTTAAGGATGCTTACAGCAAAAAAATGCGTTGGGTTATAAAATGTGTTTATGCTCAATATATAATTCTTTCAATCCTCATCGTTTGTTGTGTTAAAGAGTTTTTCATTACCGGCCAGACCAGATACCAGATCATGCATGCTGCCATAGTAGTCTGTTGCAGCCATTGGCTTGGCTTCATAAGCGTTTTCGCTTGGGTAATGCTGCAAAGACCTCATAACAAACGAGAAATAAACAAACTACAGCTTCGTATCGCTGAATTGATTGAGACAATCAAAGATAAATAACAATGCCCTGCTTATTGAGTTCGTTAGATATAGAGTTTCATTATTTCAGAGGTTTGCTCTGATGAGGCGTTTCATCGTTCTTCAATGGCCAAACTAAGACCGAGGTGTATCTGATGTAAGGCCAGGAGATTTCAACGCAAAATGAAAGGAAAGGGCGGGCGGAGTGGAGGAACAGAGGTGTGGTAACTCAGCCCGCTCTAAATGCGATTTCTATTTAATTCAAATAAAAAAGCCCCCTGCCGCACTCGTCAGAAACAGAGAGACTATTGCCAAAATAATTCTTTTGTCATTCGTTGTCATGATCTCGTCTCCTGTTATTCAAGAACCAGATGAGCACGGCAGGGGCCGGACCCAATCAATGATTGTGTGCTACTGAGTGAGACGATCCTCTATTCTGCAATAATTCCCAGATTCTATCTATGGTTTTTAGATGTCTTTCGCTGACATTCTCAGGTCGATAGAAATATCTTCGCATAGCGGCAGGTTCCTTGCTATAAGGGAACTTGGCCTTGGCTTGTTGCAGGGAGAGCCCATCTTCCTGTGCCTGGGTCAGGTTGTCCAGCAGTTTTTGATAATATGTGTGTGAATATTGAAAGCGCTGTCTCGACCTATGAATCTCAGGACTATGAACTTCGATCATAAAGTCGATGGGGAATTTCTTGTCACTGAGTTTCTCAAACATGGAAATGGCATGGCGAAACCCCTCTAAATTCACTTCCTCAGCGGGGCTCTCTATCCATCCCTGCTGGCCCATGCCCATCCCCACCAACATTTTGTCTTCCAGAACATATACAAAAATGGAACTGTGGTTTATACCGTCACCCCAGTAGAACAATTGCAGATGCGTGTCACCCAAATCCAGTTCCTGGCCTTCGCGATAGGCGATGGTGGGATTTCGAACCTCAAAGCCGTCCATGATTTCCTTTTGAATCGCATAGCAGAAGCGAAGTCTCCGGCGCAGTTCTTCTTTCTGTACCGCAGTCAACCTTGCCTGAGCCAGGTTCTGTCGCAATGCCTTGATACCATAGGTTACCCCGGAGTAATCGCAGTATGCCCTGCGTCCTTCCTTGCTTGACAGTGTGCTTTTGAACCAATCCATCATCGTCTTGTTGGGTCCGATGATCGGGGTCTCGGGGAATGCGGCATTTCCTTTCGCGTGATGAAGATGGCTATGAGTATTGATCACATAGGCCCAATCGTTGCGCCCCAACTCTTTTTCAGCGGCTTCTTTGATCGTTTTCATGACCGACGGTACGAATTCCGTCTCGATACACACCAGCCCTTTCTGTGTCTCGATAACAGTTACATTGGTATGCATACTGAGATTTGACATACTCAATGTAATAACGCGATCTGTTACACGTCGAATGGTGATGTCTTGACCGTAGGCAGCAGGTACCCATAATAAGGCAATCCCACAAAGCAACAATGAATAACATAGATTTTTCATGTCGTCTCCTTTTGTTAAAGTTTCTATTGTGTTTTCTTATTCACTAAATACATACATCCCGATTTCTGGCCGGAGGGTTTGTTTTTTTTATTTTTTTTTTGAAAAGCGAATAGAAAAGTCTTAATCCATGATTTACAATGGATTTATAAAAGATATTCTTTCAAAACCTTCGTCTCGGCCCGAAGGCCAGGGAAGGCCGAAGCCAACAGAGATTTGTGAGAGCCCCTGAAAGTCGTATGCGTTCGAGTGTGGATCAGATTAACTTAGATTGCTTACGTAAGGCCCAAAGAGGGTGTAAGGAAAGTCGTTCTTTGCTCGCTCAGCAGGCCAAGCCGAAGGTATATACCTTTATTAATCGCATGACCCTGGATCATGATCTATCAGAAGATCTGACCCAGGAAACACTCCTGGAATTGGTCAGGGCCCTGCCGCGTCTTCATCTGACTAATGAGAACGGCTTTTGGTCATGGCTTTACAGAACAGCACTCGGAAAGGTCCAGCATCACTTCCGTGCACAAGGTGCCAGGCGTATGGATCAGCGCACCATGGTCAATTCAGAGATTCTGGAAACGATGTCAGGAAAGACCTACAGCGGACCGGCTGCAACATTATGGCACAAGGAAATGGTCGAGTTCATCCTGGCTGCCATGGACGCATTGAGTCTGGAATACAGAACTGTACTGACATTACGTTGCCTGGAGGATCAGTCTTACGCCCAGATTGCCACAGTTCTGGGCGGTTCTCAAATGCGGACAAAAATGTTATTCTATCGCGCCAGGACGGCCCTGAGAAGCCAACTCGCCCGAAAAGGCCTAAAACGCTCCCATTTCCTCGGTGCGCTCACGGTGTTTGCGGCGATGACGTCCACATCGACCAAGTCCGCCTCTGCTATGCCCGCCGTCAAGGCCGCATCAGCCAAGGTCGCGGTAACTGGGGCGGTATTGGCTACTGTGCTGTCCAAGGCGTTCCTTATCGCCATAGGAATCATTCTGGCCCTGACCGGCACAACTGCGATCATCACCTCCTCCGGGAATCGACCGGGCCGTACCGGGCCAGTCGCTGTAACCTGGGATGGCCCGGGGCAGCCCACTCTCGACAATAACATGATATTCATGGGTAACTTCTTCCTTAGAGAAATCGCCGCAAGCCACAATCCGGACCAGGATGATTGGCGGTGTTTTGTAAACTTGCCGGGCGAGCAAGGCATTCAGTTCATTTCTGATCCCAGAGATAAGCCACAAAACGCAATGCTGATTCTCGAACAGGACCACTGGATAGAATATCGCTTCCAATTACCGCTTCTCGATCGGCCCGGCCCTGAAATCGGTCTCTTTATACTGAAATCGGGCATCCCGCCCAGCGTTTACCTCACCGACGGCGACCAGCGATTGCAAAAAATCTCTGTCACACACTATCGCGGTGGAAACGCTCCGGGTTTAATGGTCCTGGGATATGATCTTAGTAACATTGAGATTGATTTTAAGGTCCTCGGGATACGTATTGTAGGTAACGACAGTGAAGGCCAGTTTGGCGGTTGTGTCATCATTAATCTTGCCGTTTCTCTTGCAAATAGAATGACGATCCCTTAAACGCTTCGGCCTGACCAATTTGTTCGATCTTCCATAAAATCTGACGATAAATACATTGGGAATTACTTTGTTAGTGCCACACTTTTTTGAATGGATCGATGTTGCAAAGACCTCGTAACAAAAGAGAAATAAAAAGGAAAGAGCAGGCTGAGAGGAGGAATATGTGTGGTAACTCAGCCCGCTCAAGATACGATTTTTTCATTCAAATAAAAAAGCCCCTGCTATATAGTTACTTTAGTTGAGAGCAGGAGCTTAATCAAAGTTGTATAAGACTGTAAACTTATATGTATTCAGCCTTCCTCAAAGAACATGTATATAAACACTTTTACACAAAAAAAAGAAAGTAGGATAATCCTGAATTTAGGCTTCGAAATCCCTGCTTCTGATTTACTAAAAGGATAATATCTACACCATGGTATGGTGGTATAAGCTTATCAAATAAAGAATCCCTCTGCCGTTTATAGAGGAAAAAACGCGGTAATCCCCCCGGAGGCGAAACGCTAAAACATTAATCCGTTATCAGTATTCCCTGTATTTTCTCAACCACATCGGCCAGTCGTTTGGCTGTACACCTCCGGCCATTGTCCAGGGCCCATTCGTCTCGAACTGACGGTGCCACTTCAGCGTCCATAACTGCTTGATGGAAACCTTGCGCGCGGACCAGTCGGCAAAGAGACAGTGCTGCGCCCCGCCGTGCCGGTTGACGCACAGTCGTTGCATTTCTTGCACATTGGGCCCCAGCAGGGGCGTGCGATCACCCAATTCAAAGGGTTCATCAGTATGTCGAGGCCATCCATCCACCCACCAGCTCTCGGTAAAAACAGGAATGTTGAAGGTTCCCCGAACCTGATGGGTTCGCCAGTAGTACTCGGCAGGCCCTCGCCCCCAAAGGTTTGCTAATCCTGCTGGGATATTGCACATCCAGCCGTTTGGAGCGTAGCTGCCCTCATCCCCGCCCGTAGATTCATCGGCCCGCCATGCATCGAAAGGAGTCGCCGCCGGACGCCGGCCCGAGCCGTCCGGAGAGATAGAACGGTACTTTGTCGCTGTCGGGCACAGCCACATCTTCTTTTCCCTTGACAACGGCCACATACATTCTCGCCACCATTCGCCCCCGCCCATGCCCGACGATGAGCCACGTAAATGGCCGCTGTAGAAATAGCCGTCGTTGTCCTGTGTGTACAAAGCAAATACCAGGCCCCACTGATGTAGATTGGATTTGCATGCCACACCCCGCGCCTGGCTCCGGACCCGCTGAAGAGCAGGCATCAAAATCGATAGCAATAGCGCGATAATGGCTATGACAACCAGAAGTTCTATTAATGTAAAGCCGGTTCGTTTACCCATGACGTTTATTTGCTATATGCACTTTACGGAAACGCTCTTGTTTTCTTAGCATTAGTATAAGATATTCCATTGTAATAAAACAAATAAAAAAGCCCTCACACATTGGAGCAAGATAAAAAAGCGAAATAATCCGCATGGGCTTGAGATCGACGGATGGCACCACTGAGTGAGCTTTAGTGCTCAGTGGATGAAGAATATAACTTATTGATTCAGTATAGTCTTTCGACGTCCTCCGATTAGAGCCGCTAAAGTAAGTCCAACAGCACAAACTGTAAAGATAATTCCGTTTGGTGTTCGGCCTGTCCATTCGGCCCATGGCCAGGGAAAATGGAAGAATGCGTAATTCAACAAGAAATACATCCATGTACTTAATAATAATCCAATTCGTGTGAAATGATATCCTGTATGTTTTGTGGTTGCCTGTCGTGCAAACCAGAAAGCCATAGCTGTTACGATAATCAATGGGATAATTCCATAAATAATCCAGCCCATTATTGGATTGATCGATGGTTCTTTGTAAACAAGCTGTATGATGGTTTTGCCTGCAATTGGAAATAATGTAACTGGAAATACCATCATGAAAGGCCACCAGCGTCCTCCAACGATAGCCACCATGGGTATAATTCCCATAATAAGGCCAAGATCGTAAAGCGCATCAACGGCTCTGATCGACCTGAATTCAACAGCAAAAAGTAATGATAAATGTGCCGCAATCAAAATCCATTCAACAGCAAAGGGCATGCTGATTGTGTCTGGTTCATCTCGCAGCAGGATTCTTTTTCTATTAAGCCATAGCCCTAATCCCAGCATACCTCCCATAACAGCGCCGAATGTTGTTTCCATCATATTCCACCAATTCATGTATGGATCGAGCTGGGCCCACATACCTTCGCGAAAAGATTCAAGATTCCATGCATGATATGCCTGGAGAGATTGACCGAGTGGAAAACCAATTGCACCTCCTAATATTCCCCAAAAAGCAAGTCGAGGTGCAAGACGGTCTTTACGATACAAACCGACATATGCGATTAACGAGATAAGCGCAAGGTGAAGTCCGCCCCAACACTCAAATCGTGGTCTTCCATATGTTTCCGGTTCCCAATGCCAGTGATCGGAGAAATAGAGCGCAGGTAGTAATTTCGCAGAAGGATTATATGGTGAATTGATTAAGTAAACTCCCAAAAAATACAAGCCAACCAGGGAAAGCATAATCAGTAGCATTTCACGGCATCGATAGCGAATCCCAGACAATCCCATTCCCAAAAAAACGCCTGCAAAACCAATCCAGGCAGCCCCTTTAATTGAAAGACCGATCATACCCCACCGTAATGCTGCCCAGTTACCGACTAATTGTGCATCATGTGTTAAGCCGACCGTTTGACCATAGGTCATTGATCCACCGAAACCCATTGCTACAGTGCCTAATGCCACGGCACGTGCAACATTTAACAATGACGCATTCGGACACAGTAAGAATACTAATGTAAGGCTGACAAGCAGACCGGCAATCATCGCCCCGGTTTCGTGTCCGTATTGCCCACGGATCCCCCAGGCCATTCCTCCGGCCATCGCTGCAAACAATACAGGTTGCCACCAGGAGATGTCTTTCTGGTGATCATTTATATTCATAATAATTACCTTTTTTTTTGAAGGAATAATTGAGATTGAAGGTGTAATTCTCCATAATTGTACCTGATGTGTTAAACGGCGTCAATCGATGATATTCTCCATAAATCCAGTGCCGACAAAATAATTATCATTCTTCAAGCGAAGGCTGAAGAATCTCAACCCCAATAGTCAATATTAAATAGAAAATAGTCAATCGAAAGGGCCTGCCTTTTCCATATAATGGGTGACATTCGAGCTTTCTTCGTTGGGCCATGGAGGATGTTCATGGGCCGATTGGCTGTGCCAATGCTACAAAGCATTATCTCTCCCCGTGTCATTCCGACCGAGGCGTAGCCGAGTGGAGGAATCTGGCAAACGAAATGATGTAGGTACACTTTTAAAAAAAAGGGAAGCCTACGATTCTATTTAAAATAGCTTGTCATTGCAAAGGAGCCGTAGGCGGCTGCGGCAATCTTCAATAGTTGTCATTCCCTTGTAGGGGCGGTTCGCGAACCGCCCTAAAACGCATATATCCCCAATGCATTATTCATCGTAGGGGCAACCCCGCGCGATTGCCCTAATTCGTAATACGCAATACGAAATACTAAAACGTCATCCCGACCGCAGTGGAGGGATCTATTCAAGTAGCCGCCCGAAGGGCCTCCATAATTTTACTTTTTACACGTTGACTTTTGATTTTCTTTTTCCAATCACAATAGTCAATATTAAATAGAAATTAGTCAATCGAAAGGGTTTTCCTCCGGGTGTGCAAAAAATAAAAACTCGTTACGGTTATTTGAAAAGTTAATATTGACGGCCTGAACGATTTGGTATTATACTTGGAGTATTGTTGCTGTCATAATACTGAAAATGTTTTATTTGCCATGAAACCTGGCACAGCGTGACAGATTTAGTAAAAGTACTGAAAGGAATTTTTCATGGGAAAACGTAGAGATAGACTCGATAAAAGACGAGAGAAACAAATTAAAACGCGTAAGGCCAATGCCCATCGTAAGTCAAGAGAGCGTGCACGCAAAGCCGCAGCCAGGGAAATGATTCAAGTCCATACATAATGTGTAAATACATTATGAAATAGTGGCCTTTTAGGAGCTGCTAACCCCGGATTTCTTCAGGATTGAGGTCAAACTGATTTAGAATATCATGTAGCTTTTTATTCGTTTGAGTACTACAAGTATTCAGTGGTTTTATCCCATACGTTACCTTCAGGTGTTAACGCAAAATAAGCCGAGCCACAAAAAAGAAAAGTCCCTCTCCGGCAGTGAAAAGGTACTCCATAGCATCGATTTATGCATGATGGTGATATGGAATCGTAATAAGCGTTCGCATCTGAGCCATCTGTTCGCGATGTACATGACAGTAAGATTCATGGTTATAGATGCTCAAGAGATGCTTGCAGTGTGGAAACTTGCATTTCCTGCCGTCAGCCGATGTCTTTAGCTTTTTTTCCATCGTTATTCCTGTTAGATAAATCAACAAGCTGAAAAGCCGTAAAGGTTAGTTGTCTTCGTATGGGGCCTAAAGATTTCTAATCTTTATGTAGTTTATCATTTATACCATATTTGGCCTTGTAAAGCAATCTTTTCTTATTTCTTTACTGTGTCTGAGAGGTGCTTTATCGTTCTACCTGCAATGACCAAACTCAAGCCGAAGGGTATCTGAGGTAGGGTCGGAGGATTTTGATGAGAAATCCTAAAAGGAGTCCAGCCTTGTAGTTGGTGATCGTGGAACAGATATAATATTGTTTTATGACAACAAAGATTGCGAGTTGCTTGTTAGAAAGAATGCTAACAATAAATGGAGCGCGACTACAAAGGAGTGACTACAGCTAAACCAGAATATTGCACACAGATTGATGGCGATTGCAACACCTGCAGCCTCGTTAATTATGGCCTACGGGTGGCAGCCACTGAGTGAACTTTAGTGAGTAAAGTCGATGGTCTTTCTCTTGCATCCAACTTTAGCTCACTTCCAACTTTAGCTCACTTTAGACACTTTAACAGGTAGATTGCGATGAATCGCACCAATAAAGCTTTACGAAATTTCCCCCATTGTATTGTTCATCGTAGGGGAGGTTCGTGAACCGCCCTAAATACGTATAAATATCGTTGTGCTGTTCAATGTAGGGGCTTTCTCCGCGTGGTTGCCCTAATACGCAATACGAAATACTAAAACGTCATCCCGACCGCAGTGGAGGGATCTATTCAAGTAGCCGCCCGAAGGGCCTCCATAATTTTACTTTTTACACTTTGACTTTTAATTTTCTTTTTCCAATCCCAATAATATTGTCATCCTCGCATGCCTTGAGCGGGGACCCAGCTTCACTCATCAATATTCAATAGAAAATATTAAATCGAAAGG
>JACKQG010000291.1_pt1 | contig 73728 bp, 63 predicted proteins | sample 8237621 | NCBI WGS metagenome assembly JACKQG01 (sample SAMN15677084, study PRJNA649215) | marine metagenome | biome: marine; feature: Black Sea; material: saline water; isolation source: suspended particulate matter (SPM) from the Black Sea western gyre | collected 2013-06-09/2013-06-10 | depth... | reverse complement strand
AACTTCTAAAATAGGCAGTAAGCTCCGGTAGATCAACTTCGGAGAGTTTTAGCTGAACGCTACAGTTCAGTTCGGTCGGCTCTTTCAGGCGTACCTTGCACTCCAGTGCCAGTTCCGGGATCAGGAAGGTGCCACGTTGCTTCATGGTATCTACCAGCACCCCCTCGCCACTCCACTCTGGATTGCGACGTAGCCAGACCATGGTCCAGTGACGGTTGGAGAAGCGCTCGGCACGTCGTACATTACCGATTACCGCCTCTGCAGCCCCCACCCGTTCTGTCAGCGCCTCACTGTCGAGCAGAGGCCTGTTTTGTATCCACGCTCGTAGCTGTTGGTGGGCAACCAGATCAAGATAGCGTCTAAGGGGGCTGGTCACCTGGCTGTACTGCTCCATCCCCAGTCCGCTGTGGCGCTCTGGCATGCTCTTTAACTGACTACGTTGAAAACGACGACGGAACCCAAACATCTCGGAAGGACTCTCCGGCAGAGGCCAGGGCTCTCCGTTTTCGCCCGGTTCTGGTGGAGGTTGGGTGGAGTAGGGGAAGGGGATGCTGTGCTCCTGTGAAAAGAGGGCAGCAGCCTCCCCAGCCATCAACATAAATTCAGTCACCAAGTCTCGACTGCGCAGGCGGGGGAGCGGGGGAATGGTGATCTCATCATCGACCACACGAATCTTCACCTCTGGCAGATCAAGACGGATAGCTCCCTGGGTGACGCGCTTTTGTTGATACTGTAGGGCCTTGTTATAGAGTGGCGCAAATTCTTCTCCCTCAATCAGCTTGTCCACATCCTCATAGGTGGTCCTGGTCACCTTTATCCAGCTGGTGACTATCTCAATATCCTCTATCTCGCTACTCTCGGAGAGGGTGAAGCTGAATGAGAGGGCGGGGGACCGTTCCTGTAGTCCGAGCCCCAGCAGTTCAGTTGCTCTGGGTGGGAGCATTGTCAGGGTGCCTTCCGGAATGTATAGATTTGATCCGCGGGAGCGGGCCTCAAGATCAAGTTCACTGTCGGGAGTTACCAGTGCAGCTACATCTGCTACATGTACCCAGATCCTCTCCCCATCAAGGCTGATCGCATCATCCGGGTCACGATTTCCTTCGTCATCAATGGCCCAGGCGGTCAGATGAGTCAGGTCCACTCTCTCTTCATCAGGCAGCTCTGGGACGTCACCCTCAGCAGGGGTGGTCTCCAGCCCCATGCGTGGGGGATACGGGTTGTGTGACTCCCCCCAGTAACCTGTCTCCAGCAGGAGATGGTGCCCATTCTCCGGACGTTGCTCTCTTTTCAGTTCGCGCAGTATTCTGCTTACCTCGCTACGACCAAGTGCAACCATCTCTACATCACTCAACTGTTGATGGTCTTCCGGTAGCAGGTTGTTGCTGGTTAGGCGTTCCAGAAAAGCTGCTTTCTCATCCTTTGCTCTCTGCTTGTTATTGCGGTCGCTCTGTTCCTGTTGAACTCTATCTGCCGAATATCCGGAGATTGCATCTGGAGCACCATGAAAGTAGAGATCATCAGTAACAATCTTCCAGCTGGCCCAGATGGTTTTTGGGGTGGATTCACCAAAGATCAACTCACCAAGATCATTCAGTGTGGTGGTCTCATCACCCAGCAGTTCCCACGCCTCCTCAACCTCTCCTTCAATAGGATCATCCAGTTCTGCCAGAGAACGGATGGGGCCGGGGTGGAGTAGTAGAATATCCTTGTCACGCACCCGCTTGTTCTTGCCGTTTGGAAGCTGGATCTCAATTTTGTCAGTAATGGATGTGATGCGAGCCGGCCCACTTTTGTAGAGGACCAGGGCATTGCTCTTGGGGGGTGTCTGCGTCATTTGTGGGTAGGATACAGTAACTTGTGTTGATTGACTTTAATCAATGACTATTGTGAGAATGATATATATCATGATAGGTTCAAGTGGTATCCAATATTGGTATTTGGTCTGGAAATTATTCAATGGTAGCGGCTGGTAGAGTTAACAGAAATCAGAGAAAGAGGTCCCTCCTGTTGGTTGGGGTCTTTACCTTTCTTTTTCACTCTATTGTTCCATACTTTCAAATAGCCAATGCCGAATCTGCAGATGGTTACACCACAACCATCTGTACTGCCTATGGTTACAAGACAGTTTTTGTCGTCTTTGATTCTGCTCAAGAGATATCCAGCAACCAGTTAGATAGCAGTTATTTTGAGTGTCCAACCTGTATTGTTCAGGCGAATGCCACGGGCTGGATTGACACCTATAGTTCGCTTTTTGATCCTCATCCATCGCAGGATCGTGAGAGGTGGGTAGCGCAAATTCCATTGACTCCGGAATCTCCCGCTTATCCCCACTTCCTCAGTCGAGCACCACCAGCATAATCTCTCTTTAAATGCCCCTCCATTTTGGGAGAAATGGAGGCGGTATGATCCTGTCGTCATGTTTGTTGATATTGAGCGATAGCATTCTTGCTGGCCGTTGACGGCTAGCTGGTTACAGATATTTTTTTGAGAGATAATTATGAAAATAAGATTTTTGCGTGCAGTTGCTGCACTCTTTTTGTTTGGTTCGTTCTCCGCTGTTTTTGCAGATGGAGTTATGGTCAGTGATCCATGGGTTAGAGCGGCACCGCCAAATGCACCTGCGCTGGCCGCATTTATGACGTTGGAGAATCATGGAGGAGCTGATGTTGCCTTGGTTGAGGTGCGTGGCCCTGCGGAGCTGGGGCGTGTAGAGATGCACCGTACCAGTATGGCTGACGGGATGATGAAGATGGTTCAGCAGCAGAATATCCCTGTTGCCGCACACTCCAGTACTGTTTTGAAACCGGGTAGTTGGCATATCATGATGATTGGCCCCAAAAAGGTTCCGTCAGCAGGTGAGCAGGTTCGCCTTACCCTTGTTTTTAGTGATGGAAGTGAGCAGATGGTTATGGCTGGGGTTCGTAGAGGCGGTATGATGATGAAGGATGGTGGTCATCAGATGATGCGCCATTAAGGTTTTAGAGCGTGGCGGGAAGTCTCTTCTTCCCGCCGGTTCTCAAGGAGAATTTTATAGTGAAAAGAATATTGTTGAGAAACAGGGCGCCACTTTGGTTAGTGTTGTTTGGTCTATCGATAGTGCTTGCTGGATGTGACCGTCCTGCAGAGCAGTTGAGGCTGGAGGGCGCCATGGTGTTGTCTCCTCCAAAGGTGCTGTCCGAATTTGCGCTTAAACAGAGAGACCTTGGAGAGTTTACAACCGAAAACACAAAGGGGGAGTGGTCGCTATTCTTCTTTGGTTATACCCGCTGTCCTGATGTCTGCCCAACCGAGCTCTTTATGTTGAGTGAGATGATGCGCACTATTGAGAAGAGTCCGGATAGCGTGATTAAGACGCCAAAGGTGGTCTTTGTCTCGGTTGATCCACAACGGGATACTATTGATGCTCTGCAAGAGTACGCTGGCTATTACCATCCATCTTTCTTGGGAGTGACTGGTGAGCAGGATATGGTGGATAAACTGTCCAGATCGATGGGCGCAATCTACGAGCGAGTCTATTATCTGAACGGCAGGCAGTTGATGGTTGATGAAGAGGAGGGGGTTCCTGAAGGGTTGGAGGACTCCTATCTTATCAACCACTCTGCATCCATATTCTTGCTTAACCCTGAAGGGGAGATGCATGCCATTTTTTCCACTCCCCACAACCCGGATGTGATGGTGCGTGATCTTGCCACTATTCAGCGAGCCTGGGACTAGCTGTTTTGGTCAGGGTGTCCAGTAAGACCGGCCTGTTTGCGGCAGCTCTATTGCTGATGGCGGGGGGGTTTGGTTATCTCTCTACTCAGCAGACAGAGAGAGAGGGTGTACGTCTGCCTCTGGTAACAGGGTGCAAACTCCATCTGCAGTCGTGTAGTGCCCTACTGCCAGAGATGGGTGAGTTGACCTTTGAGATAAGCCCAAAAAACCCATCCCCAACAGAGTCTATCCTGTTGAGAGTAACGTTTAGTGAGTTGCAGCCAGAGAGAGTAGAGGTTCTGTTTGAGGGGAAGGAGATGTATATGGGGCTTCTTCAGTATGCTCTTTACCCGAGTGAAGAGAGTGGGGTTTTTTCTGGGACCGGTAGTTTGTCTATCTGCATCCGTGAGTTGATGGAGTGGATTGCTCTGCTGAAAGTGCAGGTTGGAGATAAGGTTTATGAGGTGCCATTCGAGTTTGAGACTATCCATCTGAAATGATTTTTCGCAGGGGTGTGGTGACCAGGCCATTTGAGCTGGAGTTTAATCTGCAGTTTCCCAACAGGATTGAACCCGACATTTTTAATGTTCTTGTTGGTAGATAGATCATCCACCGCTATGCGCATATAATTGCGCCAACCATAACTATCCATTGAGTTCTGATGATCCGTATCTCCTCGCTCTCGATTCGTCGAGGGCCCAGACTGCTGTTTGAAAACAGCTCCATGTCAATCCATCCCGGACAGAAGGTTGGAGTGACCGGAGGCAATGGGACTGGAAAATCCAGCCTCTTTTCGTTGATTCTGGGAGAGATTGCTGCCGATGATGGAGATCTGAAGCTGCCCGAGAGTTGGGTAATTGCCCACGTTGCTCAGGAGACCCCGTCACTTGAGCGCAGTGCCATTGATCTGGTGATGGATGGTGACCATGAGTTACGTCGTCTGCAGAGAGAGCTTGAGGTGGCAGAGCAGAGTGGTGATGGCCTGAGGCAGGGGGAGCTTTTTGCGCAGATGGAGGCAATTGATGGCTTTAATGCCCGTAACCGTGCTGCAAGGCTTATGCAGGGGTTGGGTTTTGTTGTCAGTCAGGAGAATCTGCCTGTAGAGTCATTCTCGGGTGGGTGGCGTATGCGCCTTAATCTGGCGCAGGCGCTAATGGCACGATCTGATCTTCTATTGCTTGATGAGCCTACCAACCACCTGGATCTGGATGCTGTTTTCTGGTTGGAGGATTGGCTCAAACAGTATCCGGGAACTCTGTTACTGATCTCGCATGATCGTGATGTACTGGATCGAGTAGTGGGCGGAATTATTAATATAGAACATCAGAAGATGGAGCTAACATCCGGAAACTACAGTGCTTTTGAGAGGGTTCGTGCTGAAAAGATGGCGCAGCAGCAGTCTGCATGGGAGAGACAGCAGCGGGAGAAAGAGCACATGCATCGTTTTGTGGAACGCTTTCGTGCCAAGGCGACCAAGGCAAAACAGGTGCAGAGTAGAATCAAGGCACTGGAGAGAATGGAGGCCATTGCCCCTGCTCATGTTGATTCACCATTCCATTTTCACTTTATTCAGCCAGAGAAACTGCCACACCCAATGCTTACCATTAACCATGCGGTAGCTGGATATGGTGATATTGTAGTATTGAATGATTTTTCGATTACTCTCAATCCGGGAGACAGAATTGCACTGTTGGGAAGAAACGGTGCAGGCAAATCAACATTGATGAAGTTGATGGCCAGTTCACAAACTCTGTTGCTAGGTGAGCGCTCAGAGGCCAAACATCTGCAGACAGGTTATTTTGCCCAGCATCAACTGGAGCTACTGGATCTGCAGGCTACACCACTACTGCATCTGCAGCGCAATCATCCTGATTCAACCGAGCAGGAGTTGAGAGATTACCTTGGAAGTTTCGGATTTAGAGATGATAGAGTGATGGAGGCAGTTGGCCCGTTCTCGGGAGGGGAAAAGGCCAGGTTGGTGCTTGCCATGATAATTCGTCAGCGCCCCAATCTGTTGCTTCTTGATGAGCCAACCAACCATCTTGATCTGGAGATGCGCCATGCTCTGGTTATGGCCCTTCAGGAATTTAAGGGCGCATTGGTGGTGGTCTCTCATGATCGCTATCTGCTGGAGGGGGTGGCAGATCAGTTTATGCTGGTTGCAGATGGTGAGGCAGAGCAGTTTAAGGGTGACCTGGATGATTATGGGCAGTGGTTGCGCTCTTCCGGGAAGCAGGTGGAGGCAACGACAAGAGAGGGTGACGGTGGTGATACCCAGAGAGAGAACATAAATCGTAAGGAGCAGCGCCGGCTTGATGCAGAACAGAGAAAACAGCAGGCACCACTAAAAAGGGTGGTTGCCAGGCTGGAGCAGGAGATTGAGAAGCTTGAAGTGGCTAGATCTGATCTGGAGGAGAGGTTGGCGCAGCCAGAGATTTATGAGGATGGCGCCAAACAGAAGCTGAAAGAGGTTTTGCAGGAGAAGAGAGAGGTGGACCAGAAGCTGGAGGATAAGGAGGAGTTATTGCTCACGCACTATGGGGATCTTGCATAGCCATTCATGTACAATCAGCCAATTCTCCTCAACACCAACATAAGAGGCGCGTATGGAAGTTTCCCCTGTTCAGGGTATTTTTAGTGTTGTAACTGACAATATTTTTACCCTGATTTATCTGCTTGCCATAGTCGAGATTGGCATTATCGCTCTTATAGCATCCTCTCTAAAACGGCACAGTCTGAGGTTGCATGATGTATCCAGTAATCTGCTAAAAGGGTTTGCGGATGCCCCGGATCAGGACTCACTACAGAAGTCACATGAAAAGATTGATGCTGCCCTGCACTATCTATCAAACAAGATACTGCTGGATAAGAGCGCCGCAGCAATCATCAAGGAGAATGTCTCCAGACTCTCGGAGAGAAATCTCTACAACAGATACTATCTGATAGAGAGCGCTAGTAGCGTTATGTCCACCATGGTGCAGATCTTCCCTCTGTTGGGGATCTTGGGAACAATTCTGGCAATTGCCGGCACAGCATTCGGAGATGGCGGTATTGATGCATCACGTTTGACCAGTGCATTTGTGTTGGCAATGGATACAACAATTCTGGGTATCGGTTTTTCAGTCATCTTTATGATGGTTGAGAGTTTTATTGCCCCCAAGGTTGAGCGCATGATTAACGAGAGTATCGATTTCAAAAATATTATTACCAGAGTTCATTTAGGGTAATGATGGAGAGGCTTTCACTCAAGAGAAGAAGCAAGGTTCATCTTACATCCCTGCTTGATCTGTTGTTCATCATGATCTTTATTGCTCTTATTCAGCCCAAGCAGGCATCTGAATTTGAGCAGGAGAGCATTAAAAAAGAGATAGAGCAGCCAACTGCCTCGGAGGTGAAGCCGGTTGAAAAATCTACTGCAGGTGAGGATGTTTTCTATCAGAAGGTGATGGTGTTTAACGAATATAATGAGGAGCATGGGTACCTCTCTACACGCACCCTGTACAAAAATGAGTCAGGCCGATGTTTTATGCGTATGACCCAGCATCGTGTTGAGGCCAAAATGGTTGATGGCAAGAACAGCCCAATGACCATGGAGGAGTATGAGTGGCATAATGATCCTGATCTACAGAAAAGTGGTGGTAGACCGTGTGAGATAGCCATGAGCATGACCGAAGTTAAGGTAGATCTTAATTACGGCACAACAATCTACTGCAACAGGGGTGGACAGTTTGAGCGTTATCTGTGTGAGTGGCGTTCAACCACTGATGTGCAGGGTGAAGGGAGCTACTCTTATTGGGAGCCAATCAAGGTATTTGACAACAAGAGTGAGGATATTCTGGTGCACGGCAGTATCCTCTACTGGACGCCACCAGAGGTGGAGGTAGAGCCGAAACGTGAGCGTTACGAACGCAGAGCTCCAGACAGACGTAGAACCGGTGGCTATCCTCCCAGACGTTACTGACCTATAGAGCTATCAGCTCTCTATTTTCCACTCTATCGGCTTGATGCCATGGCTGAGTAGATAGTCGTTGGTCTGAGAGAATGGGCGGCTACCAAAAAAACCTCTATGGGCTGAGAGCGGAGAGGGGTGTGGTGCCTGGATAACCAGGTGATGCTCTCTATCAATTCGTTGCCCCTTCTTCTGCGCATATGCCCCCCACAGAATAAAAACCAGATGGTCACGTTCGCGGTTCAGGTGGTCAATGGCTGCATCTGTAAAAGTCTCCCACCCTTTTCCCTGGTGAGCACCTGCACTGCCGCTCTCAACAGTCAGCACAGCATTCAGTAGCAGTACCCCCTGATCAGCCCAGCTGGTTAAGGTTCCGGTGCTGTTTGTAACCCCAATGTCTGATTCCAGCTCTTTATAGATATTAACAAGAGATGGAGGGATCTTTATTTTGGGCTGTACAGAGAAGCAGAGGCCATGAGCCTGACCATCTCCATGGTATGGATCCTGCCCAATAATAACTACTTTTACTCTCTTAAAAGGGGTGTGGTCGAACGCATTGAACCATCTGTTAGAGGGGGGGAAGATGGTGTGCCCACCCCTTTTACGCTGCAGTAGAAACTCGCGCAGCTTGACCATGTATGGTTTATCAAATTCAGGTAGCAGGACCTGCTTCCAGCTCTCCCCAAGTTTTATCTGCTCCGTAGCTGGCATGATCAGTAATGAGGGGGAGGGGTCTCTTCCGAGAGTGACTTTATCAGTGAGGGCGTGATCTCCTGGATCTGTCTCTCGGAATCACTGAGACGCTGAGCCATGGTCATCACCTCCAATTGAAGCTTGCTGATTATGTCGTTTAATTCCTGGATGTGGTTGTCCTGAAATGAGAGTCTGCTCTCAATCTCCTCCAGACGAGACTCAAGTGAGTTGTAATCCATCTTGTCGCTACCCATTATTTATCCTCTCCACTCATCTCCTCCAACATCTCCCAGCGCTCATACATTGCGCTGAGTTGTTGTTCAATCTCATTTAGGCGTTCAGTTGTTTTACTTACTTCATCCTCTTCACTCTGATAAAAGTTGGGGTCTGCCAGTGTTGCGTGGATTGTAGCCTGTTCACTCTCTAGAGATTCAATCTGTTTTGGGAGTGCCTCCAGTTCCCGTTTATCTTTGTAACTTAATTTTACAGGGGTGGATTTTTTTGGAGGGTTATCCCTCTTCTCCTGTTTTTGTTGAGATGGTTGAGCGGTGGAGCTGACCGTTTTTGACTGGCGGATCCAGTCATCATAACCACCAACATATTCGTTAATTTCTCCATCACCCTCAAAAACCAGGGTACTGGTTACGACATTATTCAGGAAGGCACGGTCATGACTTACCAGGAGCAGTGTGCCCTTGTATTCCAGTAGCAACTCCTCCAGAAGCTCCAGGGTCTCAACGTCAAGGTCATTGGTGGGCTCATCCATCACCAGAAGATTAGATGGTTTTGAGAATAGTCTTGCCAACAACAGGCGATTTCTTTCACCTCCGGATAGGGTGCTTACCGGGCTGCGGGTTCGTTGTGGAGAGAAGAGGAAGTCTTGCAGATAACTGATTACATGTTTGCTGTTGCCGTTAATGGTTACATTGTCGCTTCCATCGGCAACACTGTCCTGTACTGATCTATTTTCATCGAGCTGGTTTCTCAGCTGATCAAAGTAGGCAACCTGCAGTTTGGTGCCATGTAGCACGGTCCCCTTGTCTGGCTCGGTTTCACCAAGAAGAATACGTAGCAGGGTACTTTTTCCAACCCCGTTGGGGCCGATGATACCTATACGATCACCCCGCTGAATATTGACAGAGAGGCAGTTTATCAGTGGTGCACCATCATATCTGTGGTGCAGATTCTTTGCCCTGATTACCTTCTTTCCGGATGCCTCTGACTTTTGCACACTCATTTTGACATTGCCGGCACGGTTGCGGCGCTCACTACGCTCTTGACGCAGGGCTTTCAAGGCCCGAACTCGCCCCTCATTTCTGGTGCGGCGAGCCTTTATCCCCTGTCTAATCCAGACCTCCTCCTGAGCCAGCTTCTTGTCGAAGAGGGCGTTGTTGCGCTCCTCCTCCTCTAGAGCCTTCTCCTTCTTTTCCAGATAGGTGTCATAGTTGCCGGGCCAGTCGGTCAGGTTTCCACGGTCCAGCTCAATAATTCTGGTGGCAAGTCTGCGCAGGAATTGGCGATCATGAGTGATAAATAGCAGAGTGATGTGGCTATTGAGCAAAAACTCTTCGAGCCACTGAATTGATTCAATGTCCAGATGGTTGGTTGGCTCATCCAGAAGTAGCAGGTCAGGGCTCTGCACCAGAGCCTGCGCCAGCAGTACGCGTCTTTTCATCCCTCCGGAGAGGCTTGAGAAATTCTCCTCCGGGTCTAGCCCCATTTTTGAAAGAGTGGTCTCTATCTGTTGTTGAATTGACCAGCCATGAGCGGCCTCAATTTTCTGTTGAACGGACGCCATTATGTTGAGAGCTTTTTCAGATGAATCATCAGCAAGCTGCAGAACAAGGTGATGATACTCTGCAATAAGTGCACCCATCTTACCCACTCCCTGGGCTGTCACATCATAAATAGTGCCGGATGTATCTTTGGGGACCTCTTGTTTGAGACGTGATATTTTTGTTGAACCAATCTCTGTTGTGCCATCTTCTGCGGTGGCATCTCCGGAAATAACCTTTAGCAGAGTTGATTTTCCAGTTCCGTTTCGTCCAACCAGGCAGAGACGTTCACCACGCTCAATAATCAGGTTGGCATGGTCGAGCAGGGGTAGATCACCATAGGCGAGCTGGATATCCTTTAGTTGAACCAGAGCCACTGTCGATCTGTTCAGGAGGGGAATACGATCTCTGCAACCTCATCAAAATGGGCAACAAAGTGTGGGTTGATCCCTTCACGGATATAGTCTGGCAGCTCCTCAAAATCATTTTTGTTTTCAGCAGGGAAGATCAGCTCTTTGATATTCTGACGGCGGGCAGCAATTGTCTTTTCTCTTACTCCTCCAATTGGTAGGACTCGTCCGGTAAGGGTCATCTCACCTGTCATTGCCAGCGGGCGGTTTATCTTTCTTCCGCGCGCCAGAGATAACAGAGCGATACCCATGGTTATGCCTGCACTGGGCCCATCCTTGGGGGTGGCACCAGCAGGAACATGAAGATGGACATGTGCCTTATCAAAGAAGCCAGCATTGGCACCGTATTTTTTCAGATGCGATGTGATGTAGCTGTAGGCAATTGAGGCTGACTCCTGCATTACATCCCCAAGTTGCCCGGTAAGTTTGAAGCCGCGATTGTCTGTATGAATCTTGGAGGCCTCAATTGTCAGGGTCTCACCACCCATAACAGTCCAGGCAAGCCCAGTCACAACACCAACTCCCCGGTATGGTTTTTCACTCTGGAATATTGGTTGATCAAGGTACTCGACCACATTCTTGATATTTACTTTGAAAGGCCCCTTTTTTCCTTTGACTATTTTTACTGCGATCTTGCGGATAATGCGCCCCAGCTGCTTCTCAAGATTTCTTACTCCGGATTCGCGAGCATAGCCATCTATTACTGTGCGCAGCGCAGCATCACTTATCCTGATATCACTTGGTTTGAGGCCGCTACGTTCTATCTGTCGTGGCCACAGATGGTGCTTTGCAATCTCCACCTTCTCCTGGGTGATGTATCCCGAAAGTCTAATGGTCTCCATACGATCCAGCAGCGGTCCAGGGATAGTGTCCAGCTGGTTGGCGGTACAGATAAAGAGCACCTTGGAGAGGTCAAATCTGGTATCAAGATAGTGATCAAGGAACTCCACATTCTGTTCCGGATCGAGCACCTCCAACAGGGCGGATGCGGGGTCTCCATGGTAGGAGGCACCGATCTTGTCTATCTCATCCAGCATAATGATAGGGTTCTGGGTCCCTGTCTCACGGATCGCCTGGATAAACTTTCCAGGCATGGCTCCAATATAGGTGCGGCGATGTCCCTTGATCTCTGCCTCATCCCTCATGCCGCCAACGGAGAGACGGTAGAATTTTCGTCCCAGCGCATCAGCGACAGATTTTCCAATCGAGGTCTTGCCGACACCAGGAGGGCCAACCAGCAGCAGAATAGAGCCATTGATCTCACCCCTTAGCTTGCCTACAGCAAGAAACTCGATCATACGATCTTTTACATCCTCCAGGCTGTCATGGTCACGGTCAAGGATCTTGCGCGCACGTCGCAGGTCAAGTTTATCCTTTGAGTGGATCCCCCATGGTAGTGAGATGATCTGATCCAGATAGTTGCGGGTCACTGCATATTCGGGGGATCCAGTCTCCAGCATGCTCAGTTTTTCCATCTCCTCATCAATCTTTTTCATTGATGCCTCGGGGATGGTCAGCTTTTCCATGCGTTCCATAAATCTGTCATAGTCTGCAGTACGGTCATCCTTGGCAATACCAAGCTCTTTCTGAATTGCCTTTAACTGCTCTTTGAGGAAGAACTTGCGCTGCTGTTCATCCATCTTGTCATCAACACTGTCACGTATCTTGGTCTGTAGCTTTGCAACTTTCAGGTCGTTCTTTAGCAGAGATAGTACATTCTGCATGCGGCGACGAATGTTCAATGTATCCAATACCTTTTGCAGCTCATCGGATGTTGCTGTGGTCAGGCTGGCGGCAAAGTCGGTCAGTGCGGATGGTTCATTAGGGCTGAATCTGTCGAGAAAGAATCGCAACTCTTCGCCATATAGAGGGTTGAGTGGAATAAGTTCTCGCAGAATATTGATGATTGCCATGGCAAATGCCTTGGCCTCATCCTTGTTCTTTGGCTGAATTGGTTTGGGATACTCAACCTCAACCCTGTAGGGCGGAGTATCTGATAGCCAGCGTACGATTCTGGCACGCTGTACACCCTCTGCAATAAACTGAATTTTCCCCTCCTGCTTCATGGGGTGGTGCATACGGGCGACAGTACCAATCTCAAAATAGTCTTCTGGAGAGGCAAAATCAGATTCATGTGGCTGAGTCATGAACAGGCCAACCATATGTTCGTTGGTATCACCAATTTTCTGAACGGTATCCATCCATGGTTTGCCATTCATCAAGAGAGGTTGAGTCTGGGCCGGGAAGAAGGGGCGTTCAGATAGAGGGAGAAGATAGATCTGTGTTGGCAGATTTTCAGATGGAAGCGCAAGTTCAGATGATGGGGAGAGCTCAATCTCAACCTCTACCTCACCATTAATTGTCTCCATGCCCTCGTCAAATTTATTGCTCATGTTTTCTCTGTTTATCTGTTGTTGTATCTGTTTTCAGGGAGGGTATTTTCCCTGACTCTACAATTTTTGGAAAGGACTGATGTGGGGATGATTATTCTTTTTTCAAGGTGGGTGATGCGGTTTTTTTGTTATAGAATGCCTTCACTAAATTTAACCACTGAGGAGTCCAGATCAATGGATGAGATCGCAAAAATTGGAATTGTAACGGTGTCCGATCGTGCCAGTCGAGGAGAGTATGAGGACCTTGGCGGTCCTGCCCTGCAGGGGTGGTTTGAGAAGGCCATATCTTCATCGTGGCATCCAGTTGCCAGAGTTATCCCTGATGAACAGCCAATTATTGAAGAGACCCTGCGCGCGCTCTCGGATGAAGAGGGGTGTTGCCTTATCGTAACCACAGGTGGCACAGGTCCTGCGCCACGAGACGTTACCCCTGAGGCGACAGAAGCTGTATGTGATCGCATGATGCCAGGCTTTGGTGAATTGATGCGTCAAATATCATTGAAGTATGTACCAACTGCGATACTCTCCCGTCAGACTGCAGGCATCTGTGGCAAGGCCCTTATTGTAAACCTACCGGGAAAACCGTCTGCCATTGCAGAGACTCTGGATGAGCTTTTTCCTGCAATCCCATACTGTGTGGATCTGATTGAGGGACCACGCCTGGAGGCTCATCCTGATGTGGTTAAGGTTTTTCGGCCCAAAGGCAAATAGATCGGGGCAATAACTTTTGTTAAGTGAAATCAAGATAGTTACCAGAACCCGTGAGATTCTGCGGATAACTACAGATAAAGTTAGTGATCCGGAGCTGATTGGCAGGGTATTTAGAGACATAAGCCTGAAAACATGGATGGAGATACAGCAGACCGGGGTTATGTTGACCACACTGCGTAAAATTTCACTAGGACAGGATACGACGGCAGAGGAGCGTCAAGAGGCGCTTGAGCAGGCAAAGGATCTGGCTAGAACGGTTCCAGCTTTCGGTATTTTTATGCTGCCTGGAGGCGCACTTCTGTTGCCACTGGTAGCTAAAGTTGTTCCTTGGAGGATGCTGCCATCCTCGTTTGAGTCAGAGTCTGATGTTGAGCAGAATAAGGATAAGGATAAGGGGGAGGATAAAAGCTTCTGAACAGTCTCTTCAGGAGGTTTGCTAATGTTGCAGGATTGTTGGTTTCAGGGATGTTAGAATACTGTGCGAAGTTACAGAATATTGGATGATTGGTTAATACAAGGAAGAGTTTGTTATGAGTACTGTTGAGCTTGATGGGACCTCTTTTGAAGAGACTGTTAATGGAAATGATATTGTAGTTGTTGATTTTTGGGCGCCCTGGTGTGGTCCGTGTAAAAACTTTGCGCCAATCTATGAGAAGGTCTCGGAAGAGATCGAGGATGTGGTCTTTGCAAAGGTTAATACAGAAGAGCATCATGATCTTGCATCCCATTTTCAGATTCGCTCTATCCCGACCCTTATGATTTTTCGTGAGCAGATTGTTATCTTCTCTCAGCCAGGAATGGTTCCAGCAGAAGGACTCAAGGATCTGGTGGCAAAAGCACAAGAGCTTGATATGGCAGAAGTGCGCAAGCAGATCGAAGAGAAGGAGTCCAAGGCCTGATTATAGATAGAGCTACAGCTGAAGAGAATTTGATCACCCCAAGGGATTTTATCCGTTGGGGTGCTTCTTTAATGGGGGAGGCTGAACAGCAGGATCAGATCTACTTTGGGCACGGCACAGATAATGCTGTAGATGAGTCTGTTCAGCTGGTTTTAAACGGCCTGCATTTACCATCTGACTGTCCTGACCTTCTGCTTGAGGGGAACCTGCTGCAGACTGAGCGACAGCACTTGGTCAAGCTTTTTGCGAGAAGAGTCGAGGATAGGGTGCCGCTCCCATATCTGACCAATAGGGCAATGTTTGCAGGGCTACAGTTCTATGTAGATGAGCGTGTTCTGGTCCCAAGATCGCCGGTTGCTGAGCTGATAGAGCAGCAGTTTTCACCCTGGATAAATCCGGAAGTACCGGATCATATACTTGAGATTGGTGCTGGAAGTGCTTGTATTGCAATAGCTTGTGCTTATGAGTTTCCAGAGGCAACTATAGATGCCGTAGATCTTTCCGAGGATGCTCTGAAGGTTGCAGAGATAAATGTTGAGCAACATGGGTTAGAGGATCAGGTTAATCTGATCCGTTCAGATCTATTCTCTGAGCTTGATGGAAAGAGGTATGATCTGATCGTTACCAATCCACCGTATGTGGACAAGTTGGATCTGGATTCAATGCCGGCAGAGTTTCATGCCGAGCCCCGTATGGGGTTGGAGGCTGGTGAGGATGGACTCGATATTGTGGTTCAGATTCTACTGGAATCCTCAGCCCATCTGGAAGAGAATGGCGCACTGGTTTGTGAGGTAGGGAATAGTGCATTGGCTCTGGAACAACTGTTTCCAGAAGTCCCGTGGAGCTGGATAGATTTTGAACGTGGTGGGCATGGGGTATTTGTGATCGGCCATGATTTGCTGGATAGATACCGGCCACTATTTCGCAAGGAATTTGAGCGGCGAGCGGTACCATGAGTGCTACAGTCGTAGAGACGGGAGGAAGATAATTATATGGAACAGATACTAACATTCGATATGGATTTGATTCGCCGTTATGACAAGGCGGGTCCACGTTATACATCATACCCAACGGCGGTTCAGTTTCATGAGGGATTTGACAGGGAATCCTATAAAGCAGCGGCATCTCGTACCAACCAGGAAGATCCACTGCGTCCTCTGTCACTCTATTTCCACATACCGTTTTGCGACACTGTATGTTTCTATTGTGGCTGCAACAAGATTGCAACCAAGGATAGAGCCAAGTCACCTCCATATCTGGACAGGATAATTCGTGAACTGGAGCTTCAGGGTGAGCAGTTTGATAGCTCAAGAGTTGTTGACCAGCTGCACTGGGGCGGTGGTACCCCAACCTTCCTCAACCATGAAGAGATTCTCCGGTTGATGGATGCAACTCGGGCAAACTTCAATCTGCGTGACGATGATGAAGGTGAGTACTCAATCGAGATCGATCCCCGTGAGGCGACAGCAGAGACCATTGCGCTACTGCGAGAGCAGGGCTTCAACCGCATGAGTCTGGGTCTGCAGGATTTTGATCCTGTGGTACAGAAAGCAGTAAACCGCATCCAGTCAGAGGAAGAGACGTTTGCGGTATTGAATGCGGCTCGTGATACCGGTTTCAAATCGATCAGTATTGATCTTATCTATGGTCTGCCACATCAGACTGCAGATAGCTTCCAGAAAACAGTGGACAAGGTGCTGGAGGTTAGACCAGACAGGCTGTCGGTATTTAATTATGCTCATCTCCCCGAGATATTTAAACCACAGCGCCGTATCAATGAGGCAGACCTTCCAACGCCTGATCAAAAACTGGAAATTCTTCAACGTACCAACCAACAGCTATCCGAGGCAGGATATCTATACATTGGAATGGATCACTTCGCACTTCCTGATGACGAACTGGCTGTGGCCCAACGTGAAGGTACACTCTATAGAAACTTCCAGGGCTACTCTACCCACCGTGACTGCGATCTTATTGGTCTGGGAGTAACCTCAATTGGGGTGGTGGGTAATACATACTCACAGAACCTGAAAGAGTCAGATGATTACTATGCAGCAATAGATGCCGGCCAACTTCCAATTTTCCGTGGGGTAGAGCTGGATGCCGATGATCTGCTACGCAGAGATGTAATCACCGAACTTATCTGCAACTTCCGTCTTGGCTACAGTGCAATCGAAGAGCGCCATAACATCAACTTCAGTAACTACTTCCAGATAGAACTTGAAGAGCTCAAGGATATGGAGACAGATGGACTGCTAACCATGGACAGTGATGGTGTTACCGTGGCTACTGCAGGACGGTTGTTGATCCGTAACGTATGTATGGTATTTGACCGCTATCTACGTGAGAAAAAGGCACAACACTTCTCAAAGGTTATTTGATAGGTCAATTTTTCGTTCAGATCTGTTTTATGTTTTCCAGTAGTGATTGGTAGTTGGTTTTGAGCTGGGACTGTTCACTAGCAGTCAGCTCCATCTCTACTATCTTTTCCACACCACCAGCGCCGATCACACAAGGCACACCTATGAAGCAGTCATTGATCCCATACTCTCCATCACAACGCACAGAGGATGCAATAAGTCTCTTCTTGTTGTACAGGTAGGCCTCAACCATCTCCATAATTGCAGAGGCAGGGCTTATGTAGGCGCTGCCTTGCCCCATAAGTTGAACAATCTCGGTTCCGGCGTGACGGGTACGTTCGACAATCTCCTCGATCTTCTCATCTGATAGCAGGGTCTGGATGGGGATGCCGCCAACAGTTGCAGTTCTGGTCAGGGGGATCATTGATGGGCCATGCCCACCCATTACCATGCAGGAGACATCCTTGGCAGAGAAGCCGGTCTCCATGGCGATAAACAGACGAAAGCGTCCGCTGTCCAGAGCACCAGAGAGGCCGATTACACGATTTTTAGGAAAACCAGAGTGGCGCTGGAAGGCCTGACACATGGTATCTACAGGGTTTGTTGACAGGACAACAAACGCATTGGGGGCGTGAGTGGCAACCTCTTTGGCGACGGATTCGATAACCCCAAGATTTATCTCCAGCAGGTCGTTACGACTCATGCCAGCTTTGCGTGGAATACCTGCTGTTACGATCACAACCTCGGCATCCGCTATCTTGCTGTAGTCACTGGTTGCAGTAATCTCTACATCAACACCGGCGTGGGGGCGTAGTGCCATGATATCAAGTGCCTTGCCCTTGATAGGGTCGACTGCTTCTGGCAGATCAACAATGACTACTTCGGCATGATCTTTCTGGGTGATCATAAGGGCTAGTGCTGTGCCTATCTGGCCACCACCAACGAGGGCAATTTTTCTGGTCTGTAAACTCATAGTCTATTTAGGTGTTGTAAATTTTATTGTGTTGTCTGGTTTCTGGGCAGAGCAGTTATCCTTGCTGGCACAGGCGTCACATCCTGGTTTATATCCAAACTGTTGGGGATCCCTCTTCTTCAGCCACTCCTGAAACAGCACCCAGCCAACTAGCAGGGCGATCAATGCAAGGATAGAGATGATATATCCCGTCATGACGAGAAGAGTCCGGCAAAGCCCATAAAGGCCATGGAGAGGATGCCTGCAATAATCAGATTAAATGCAGTGCCACGTATCAGGGTTGGAACATCGGATAGTTCACTCTCCTCACGAAGTCCGGCCATAAGCAGCAGTGCCAGGGTGAATCCGCCTCCGGCACCAAGGGCGAAGATAATGCTTTCAGCAAACCCATATTCACGGTTGGTGGCAAATATGGCAAGCCCCAGGATGGCGCAGTTGGTGGTGATCAGCGGCAGGAAGATTCCAAGTGAGCGGAATAGAGAGGGGCTGAGCTTTTTGATCAGCATCTCGATAAATTGTACTACGCTGGCAATCACCACAATAAAGCTGATCAGTCGCAGGTATGGTGCATGGGGAAGTACGTAGGTGTTGAGTATCCAGGCACAGATGGCGGTGATAATCAGTACAAAGGTGGTGGCAAGCCCAAGCCTGAATGAGGTTTCGAGCTTTCCGGAGACACCCAGGAATGGGCAGAGCCCAAGAAAGTATGCCAGCACAAAGTTGTTTACCAACAGAGCACTGACGAAAATCCAGAGGAAGTGCTGGAAGGCGGCATCTGTCATCATGACGCTCTCTCCTCAGCCGGTTGCAGCATACGCATCTGTGCCTCTCTGCGCTTCTCTGTGACCCAGTTGAAGAAGAGCAGAATCAGCCCCAGGGTAAGGAAGCCGCCAGGTGGCAGGATCATGATTATCCATGGTTCAAAGTTGGGTCCGAAGAGTGAGACCCCAAACAGTGCCCCCTCACCGAGAATCTCGCGCACCCCACCAAGTGCCAGCAGGGCGAAGAGGAATCCTCCCGCCATACCCACCGCATCCATTACCGCAAAGCGGACACTGTTGCGTGAGGCGAAGGCCTCCTGGCGCCCCAGGATCAGGCAGTTTGCGGTAATCAGCGGGATGAACGCTCCTAGCTCTTTGTGGATCTTGGGAAAGATTGCCAGCAGGGTATAGTCGATGATGGTTACAAAGGTGGCGATAATGATGATGTAGCTGGAGATACGAACCTGTTTGGGAATCCACTTGCGCATTAGTGAGACCAGCAGGCTGGAGCCTACCAGCACAAAGAATGTGGCTAGCCCCATCGCCAATGCATTGACAGCAGAGTTGGTGACCGCCAGCATGGGGCACATTCCGAGTACCTGGACAAAGACAGGGTTGTCTCTCCAGATCCCCTTGAGCATCTCCTGGTACGCGCTTTCAGGTGTTTTTGCCATGACTATCTGGCTCCCTCATGTAGTGGAATGCCGTGGGTAGGAAGCCTGTTTAACCAGCGCTCATTACCCTCGTTGATAATACGAACCACAGCTTTTGCTGAGATGGTTGCACCTGTAATGGCATCAACTTCATTGGGAGCGTTCTTCATCCCTTTTTTCACGGTAACTATTTCTGGATCAATAGCAAGATTATCAAAATTGGATACAAATGAGAGGTCCTTGTATATTTTGTCTCCAAGCCCTGGAGTCTCACGGCTCTCCAGAATCTCCATACCTACTACTTTACGTGACTCTGGAATATATCCATACAGTATCCCGATAGTGTCCTGAAACCCCGGACCGGCACTGGGGAGGGCATAACCGACGAACTCTCCATGCTGGTTATATCCACCGTAAAGGGTGTTTTCATCTTTACCTTTTTCTGTACGGAAACGCAGGCCGTCTGCATCTAGCTGAAACTTTTTCATCTCACTTACCCCTGGCAACACCTTGAATACAGCCTCTCTCAACTCTCTGGCTTTATTGTCGGTAATTGTCTGCAGAGTAGCCTCATAGATGGCAACAATTGCCACGCCTGAAATTAGCCCAGCTATTGCCAGTGTGGAGATCAGGCGGGTGGAGGTGGGTTCGTCACTCATTTCCTGCTCCGGCCAAAGACTCTGGGTTGGGTATAACGGTTAATCAGTGGGGTGGCGGCATTCATAAAGAGAATGGCATATAGTATCCCCTCTGGTAGCCCACCAAAGTTACGAATTAGCACTACCAGGAATCCAACTCCGCAACCAAATATCCATGCCCCTTTTGTAGTGACAGGTGAGGTGACAGGGTCGGTTGCCATGTAGATTGCACCAAGCATCATTCCGCCAGAGAAGAGGGTGAAATGGATATCTGGGAAACGGGCTGGATCGATTGCCTGTAACAGTAGGGTAAAGACCCCTACAGAGAGAAAGATTGCCAGTGGTATTCTCCACTCCAGCGCACGACGTAACAGCAGGTATAGTCCTCCAACCATCAGTAGCAGGCCACTGGTCTCTCCAAGTGAGCCAGAGGTGTTGCCAAACATCAGGGAGAATATTGGGGTATCAATCTGCTCAAACTTCATCAGGCCAAGTGGGGTTGCGGCACTCATGCCATCCATGGGGGGAGACTGCATGAATGGCATGGCAAGGGTGCTTGGGTGTAGGCTGAAGAAACTGTCAGGCCCCGCAGCGATATGCCATGTCGTCATTGCTATTGGAAATGTTCCAAGCAGAAAGGCACGACCCACAATGGCAGGGTTGAATAGATTATTACCAAGACCTCCCCAGATTATCTTGCCGAGCCCAATAGCAACTACTCCTCCCAGCCACGCCATCCACAGCGGAAGAGCAGGTGGTAGGGTCATACCCAGTAATATTCCAGTAAGTAGTGCACTGCCATCACCAAGCGTAATGGAGCGGCTCTCTCTGGAGGTAAAAACCCACTCTGTCATCAAGGCACCAAGAGTGGTCGCAGTAACCACCAGCAGTGCACTCAGGCCAAAGAACCAGATCCCTGCAAATAGTGCAGGCATAAGTGCCAACAACACGTCACGCATTGCAGTCGGTACAGTCAGCCCCTGTTTTACCAGAGGTGATGGCTGCAGCAGAAGATTCGGGTCATCCCTGTTCATGCTGCCTCCTCGACAGGGTGCTGGCGCATATTGTCTTTGGCTGTTCTAATCAACTGCACAATCGGGATATTGGATGGGCATGCAAAGCTGCATGCACCGCACTCAACACAATCCATTACATGGTAATCAATAGTCTCTTCATAACGTCTGTTGCGACTTAACAGTGCCAGCCGTGATGGATTGAGAAAGTATGGGCATGCCTCCAGGCAGCGCCCACATCTAATGCATGGGTACTCATGGGGTCTGGCTGTCTCTTGCTCGGTAAATGCAAGAATGGCTGAGCTTCCCTTTAGAATGGGAACATCCAGACTGGCTATAGGAAATCCCATCATGGGACCACCCATTATTACCTCTCGAGTTTTGTCATTGAGCCCACCACAGAATTTCAATACATCCCTGACTGGAGTACCAAGTGGAACCAGAAGATTTGCTGGTTGATCAATGCCAGGGCCAGAGACTGTGACCACCCGTTCAATAAGTGGGGATCCGGTTGCAAAGAGGTCAGCAATCGCTACAACGGTGCCGCTGTTGTTGACAGCAACCCCGATATCTCTCGGTAGTTGACCGGCAGGAACCTCTTTGTGGTAGACAGATTGAATCAACATCTTCTCTGCACCCTGGGGATACTTCACCTCCAGAGGGGTTATGGTTATTGGCAGTTCCGGGTTTTTATCAAGAGCTTTTTGGAGATTTACAATCGCCTCTGGCTTATTTTTCTCTACGCCAATATTGGCTCTCTTGGCCCCAAGTTTTTGGCGCAGGATTTCGGTTCCGTTAATAACTTTTTCTGGCTGCTCAACCATTAAGCGATGATCGTTGGTAAGGAACGGCTCACACTCTGCACCATTGATCAGCAGATCATCAATCACGATGCCGTCTGGAATCGAGTATTTAACATGGCTGGGGAATGCTGCACCACCCATTCCAACTACTCCTGCCTGCTGTACAAGTTCAATAAAATCATCCAGAGAGATGGTCTCCCAGGATGGGGGAGGGGTGGTCTCTACCCTCTGGGTGGAAAATGGATCAGCCTCGATGACAATGGCTGGTTTAAATGATCCATCCAGTGTGCGTTGAGGGCTTATTTCACTTACTGTGCCGGTGACTGGGCTGTGTAGAGCGGTAGATATGAAGCCTCCCGGTTTGGCAATCATCTCTCCACGTTTCACGCTCTGACCTTTTTTTACAACAGCTATGGCTGGCGCACCTATATGTTGCCCCAGCGGCATTACATAACGGTGACCAAAAGGTACCCGCTGAATTGCAAGGTCTGCAGTCTGCCCCTTGTTGTGGGCAGGGTGTACACCGTGTGCAAAGCTCTGTCTGAAAAGTGAAAGGAGACCCATAAACTATTAATGGTTAACTGTTCAGTAATGCAGCCATATGTTTTCCGATCTCGGCAGGAGAGCGGGAGACTGTGACCCCGGCTGCCTCAAGGGCGCTTATCTTGTCTTCCGCTGTTCCCTTGCCACCAGAGATGATTGCACCTGCATGACCCATTCTGCGTCCTGGAGGTGCGGTCACTCCGGCAATATATGCTACTACCGGCTTTGTTACATTCTGGCGAATATACTCTGCGGCCTCCTCCTCTTTGCTGCCACCAATCTCACCAACCAGTACAATTCCCCTGGTCTGTTCATCCTGCTGGAACAGCTCCAGACAGTCGATAAAATTCATGCCATGGATTGGATCTCCTCCAATACCGATACAGGTACTCTGTCCAAGACCCTCATTGGTGGTCTGGAAGACCGCTTCATAGGTGAGGGTGCCAGAACGGGAGACTATGCCAATTGCCCCCTCCTGGTGAATATTGCCAGGCATGATTCCAATCTTGCAGGCTCCGGGGGTGATGATGCCTGGACAGTTGGGTCCGATAAGGCGGGTGTCTGGAAAGTCTTTCAGGAATGCCTTTACCTTGATCATGTCCTGAACAGGAATGCCCTCGGTAATGCATACGATCGTCTTGATACCACCGGCAGCAGCCTCAAAGATTGCGTCCGCCGCAAAGGCGGCAGGAACATAGATCATGCTGGCATCAGCACCGGTAGCGTCTACAGCATCTTTTACAGTGTTGAATACAGGGCGGTCAAGATGGCTCTGGCCACCTTTCCCCGGGGTTACTCCTCCAACAATATTTGTTCCGTAGGCAATTGACTGCTCTGCGTGGAATGTGCCCTGTTTGCCTGTGAAGCCCTGGACGATGACACGAGTATCGTTGTTAATTAAAATGCTCATCTCTACTCTCCCTCCTGGCTATTGGTTGAAGAGACTGCCTTCTTGGCAGCCCCTGTAAGGGTCTCTTCAACATCAATGTTGAGTCCACTGTTTTTCAGGAGATCCATCCCTTGCGGAGCGTTGGTTCCCTCCAGACGAACAATTACCGGGATCTCTATACCAACCTCCTTCACAGCCGAGATTATTCCCTCGGCAATCAGATCACAGCGCACGATGCCACCGAAGATATTTACCAGAATGGCCTCTACCTTGGCGTCACTGAGGATCAGCTTGAATGCAGCGGCTACCCGTTCTGCAGTTGTACCGCCACCGACATCAAGAAAGTTTGCAGGGTCTCCGCCATGGAGCTTGATCAGATCCATTGTAGCCATAGCGAGACCGGCACCATTGACCATGCAGCCAATATTGCCGTCCAGAGTTATATAGTTCAGGTCGTGTTTGCTTGCTTCGAGTTCAGTCCTATCTTCCTGTGACGGATCATGTAGTTCCTGTAGTTTCGGGTGGCGATAGAGAGCGTTATCATCCAGGTTGATCTTGGCATCAAGCGCCAGAAGATCTCCATCACCAGTTACTATAAGAGGGTTAATCTCTACCAGACTAAAGTCGTTGTGAGTAAATAGACGGTGCAGACCGCTAACAATTTTGGTCAACATCCCAATCTGTTTGCCCTCCAGCTCCAGCCCAAATGCCAGTTGGCGGCATTGGTATGGCTGCAGACCAGCAGCACTATGGGCATGTACTGTAAGTATCTTCTCGGGAGTTTCGGCAGCAACCTGTTCGATATCCATTCCACCAGCCGCAGATACCATATAGACAATCTGTTCGCGATCGCGATCAACCAGTGCGCCAAGGTATAACTCTCTACTGATATCCAGTGTCTGTTCAATTAATACCTTCTGGATAGGCAGGCCACGACCATGGGTCTGAGGGGTGGTTAGGGTGCTACCCAGCATCTCATCACTGAAGGTAGAAAGTTCATCAATGCTCTTTGCTATTTTTACGCCTCCAGCCTTGCCGCGCCCACCAGCATGGACTTGCGCCTTGGCAACCCAGGCCTCGCCACCAATATCGTTGGCAGCCTGCGCTACCTCACCAAGACGTTCGATGGTTACTCCAGCAGGTACGGGGATCCCAACCTGTTCAAAAAGCTCTTTGGATTGATATTCGTGAAGGTTCATTAATTACGTTCCTTGTAATTGCTAATTTATTGGTCTGGATCAGACTGGCTGTCAGTTAGTGCAACCAGTTGATCAGTTATGCGTTGGGTAATCTCGGACTCCAGCCGGTTTCTTAGTGTCTGGAGCTCCTCTTGGTGCTCTCTGTTCAGTTCATCAATCTCTCTTTGATGGTCGGCAGAGATATTGCTCTCTGCCTCTCTCTTAACCTGTTCAGTAAACGGAGTAACGATTCCGGCGAGCTCCTGGAGCATCTGCCACTGCTCAAGCAGTTGCCCCAGACGACTGGCAAAACCGGGATTGATTGCATGTTCTTCGAAAACAGGAATCTTGTTGTTCTGGGCCCTGGTATCAAGCTTGAGCCACTCCTCAAGCTCTACAGCTTTGCTCTTCTGTCCATTGGAGAGGCTGGTGAACTGTCCCGAGAAACGTTCTTCGCTGATTGCCCACTCTGCAATTGATCTGCTCTCGGTTGGATTTCCTTCCAGGCTAATGCGTGTTCCAAAGACTCCGTCAGCAGTCGGGTTGTAGCTAAATAGAGGAGTGGCATGTCCGTTGAGGGCCAATTCAGCCTGTCTGATTGTCGCCTCGGGATTAAATCCATGGCGTTGTGGGCTGGGCACATAAATTCTTAGCAGGGCAGGTCCAGAATGACGCAGTGATTCACGTACCACTCTATTTAGATGGTCAGGGGCGGCGATTGAGCTCTGTGCAACGTAAGCATTGCGTTGGGAGAGGGCAGTCAGAGCAAGCTCCGAGCGGGCATCGGAGTGGGTGTCACTAAACCCAAGATCCATTTCTGCCAGCACAATAACCTTTATGGGGAGTCTGCTGTTAAGTAACCAGATAAGTTCCCCTGCAGATTCTGCACCCAGCGTGGTGTCATTGCCAATTAGCAATAGAGGAGGCGATTGCTGTAGTTCATCTCTGCTTAAATCCCCCCAGACAAGCTGTTCTGTGGCCTTGCGTTCTGCAAGAGAGCCATTCTTCAGTAGTAGTTTTGCTTTGCGCAAAATGCGATGAATCTCTGTGGCCTGTTCCAGTTGACCCTCTATCAGGCCGGATGCAAGGGCACCGACCTCTCCTGCAGATCCAATAACTACAGGGACCTGGAATGGGTTGGATGGAAAGGTTCCCGCCCAGGCTGCTGCAGTTCCAGGAGCAAATACCATGCTATAGCGGGAGCGTCCCAGAGAGTGTTCTCCGCTTGCAATCCTTTCTCTCTCTGTGCGGATTCTCTCAGCCAGATTTATCCACTCTTTCAGCTCTTCCGCATTTACACCATCACTTTCAATATTGGCAGTCTTTTCTGCCAATGCACTCAGATCAATTTGCCTGCTGGATACGCTCTCAAGACCTTCTGCCAGCGAGGAGAGATCATCGGCATGAGAGGCTACTGCCAGTTTTTCCCGGATTCCGGAGAGTAGCTTTTGATGAGTCTCATCAATATTCTCCAGAAGTCTGTGTACCATTGGCTGTTGATGATATTCGGTTATCCCCAACAGTTGTCTGATAGCAATTTTCTCACCAGAACCTGGTTCTGCAGAGTCACCACCAGCCATTGCCATAGATGCATGGCGAGAGAGCATGGTTGCATTGAGTGTGCTGATTTCCGGACGAGCACCATAATCAATAATGGTTGTTGAGCTACTGTCTGGAAGTTGCTCCCATACTCTCCAGCTCTTATAGGCGTGGTCCAGCTCTTCATCACTCTGTTCCTGCATAGTGAGTGCAGGCGTATCTGATTCTGTTTTACAAAGTTCGGCACAGATTCCACATCCCTTGCAGCTGTCAGGGTTGACTACAATTGATAGCAGCTCCCCGGATTGTGCTTTTAGCCGTTCCGGGTGGTGGAAAAGAGGTTCTGTATGGATGAGAGGGAGCTCACCAATGTTGGATGCAAGCTGTGATATGGCATCTTCCGCACTGGTTCTGCGTTCATCCGGGAGGGGGGAGTGTGTCATTAACTCATCCCAGCTTTTTTCTAAAAGCTCTTTAGCTTCACCGCTGTTGATGGTGAGGCTCATCTGTTTGGCGAGTTTGGATAGGTGGGGGCGCAGTGCATCTGCTCCTCCCATCTTTATACCTGCCTCCAGAAGTTGGGTGGGAGAGAGGGAGACAGCTACAATTGCACTGTCAGGACAGTTACTCCAACACTTGCCACATCCTGTGCACTGCTCCGGATTGAGAAGAGGCAGAGTGTTGCAGCCAGTAGTGATAAATGTTGAGGTTAGCGGAGGAATGTGACCAACTGCAGCGAATGGATCAATACCCTGGTTACTCTCCATCCCGTCCCGGTAGAGAACTCCGGTCTGATCCCAGAATCGTGACAGGTTCTGGTATCCGCTATCTTGATCAGATCCCAGGTGGCGTACTGCCATAGGGGTATGCTGTGAGTTGGATGGTGTGGAGGGGTGGCTGTTGTTCTCTCTCCCTCCAGTAATGCCAAGTTCCCCCAGTTCAGGATAATTCCTCTCCAGCAGGTCAGTTAGGACCTGCTGTTTTGGATTGCTGTTGTTGGGTAGTGGGGTAACTCCAACCCTTATAGCGTCATCATGGTGAGGAGCCTTAAACGCTGCCACCAGATCAGAGTCGTGAACAGGAAGTCCTCCAACTCCATAGATGACGGAGTTTGCCTTACAGTTATGTGAGAGCAGAGGCAAAACTTCTCTATACAACTGAGGCTTTTCATCAAGCAGTGATTCACTGCGATCAAGGATTATAGCCTCACTACAGTTCTGTAGAGTCTCATGTAGTGTTTTGGCAGGAAATGGTGCAAGCAGATGAATACTAGCTACAGCAATCTCTTTAAGTTGGTTGGAGATGTTATTACAACGACCTGTTATTGATCCATAGCAAACAATAATCTTTTTAGCTCTCTTCTTGCCGAGGTAGGTGACAGCACTGTAATTTCTACCTGTTAGTTGAGCGAAACCGGTGAAGGTATCCTGCAAAATTTCCTGAACCAGTGCTCCAAAGAACTTGGTGTGAGAGATGGTGCCAAGCCCAAAACTGTATGGGTCTCGATAGCTTCCCTGTAGTGTTGGATTATCCAGACTGTACCAATTTGGCACCCGGCGGCGCTCTTCTCCAAATACAAGTTGCTGGGCTGGCTCTGCAACCGGAATTGAATCAGCATAGTTGCCAACCAGGTTTTCGATAAGTTCTGGAGATGGCAGTTCAATCTGTTGTGGTGATGACGCGGTTTCGTGACCATCCATTATTACTATACCTGGAACAAGTGCCTTCTCAGCAACTGCTCTGGCAATCAGGGTGAAATCAATGGCCTCTTGTACATTCTGTGCATAGAGAATAAATGCTCCACTATCTCTGAGTTGATGAATACCTTCATCACTATCTTCATGGCTTTCGCCATTCAGGGGAAGTGCCTTGCTGGTGGCATGGATAACCAGTGGCAAGTGGTGACCAACTGCACGTCTGACAAGATCCTGTGCATTGGCAAGGTCACTTGACCATAGACTGCAGGAGGCCCGTTTGCCAGCCATCGCAAGCCCCATGGCCGCAGATAGTGCACCACGAGCACTTCCGCTCTCTATGTTAAGGAGTGGCTTTCCAAAAAGATTAACCTGTTGACGCTGCTGTTCGTTACGCCATGCAATGGAACCTTTCTCAGGAGGGAAGGCCTCACCACATGCGGCAGCCTCCGATAGAATGCTCTCAACTGTAGCTACCGCAACACTACCATTTAGCGTTGTGGTAATACCGTGACTGTCTGTTTGCAGAGTGTTATCTGCTCCGATGACTTTGCGGTAGATGCGGTTTGCGATTTCAGCGAAGCTGGGCATAACGTTTTTGACCCTCGGTCAGGTTTCTGTTTTTGCGGTCAAACTGTCCACCATCTATCCATATAATGGCTTCAGTGGGGCAGCGATAGGTGGCCTCTGGTGTCTCTTCCACCATGCTACTGTAATCTACAACAGGCAGGCCATCCACCATCTCTATCAAGCCAGGATTGGCATCTGTTGCACAACGTCCACAGCCATCACAGGCGGTACCACATAGTGAGAGAATCGCATCCCCCTCCAGTGGGGCACTGCATTGAACCAGGAGGTGTTCATTAATCGGGTGAATCTTGAAAAGATCCTTTGGACATGCAACTACACAATCCTCACAGGCTGTACATTTATCCAGATCCACAACCGGGAGACCATTGGCATTCATGTGAATGGCATCAAAATCACATGCGATCTCGCAGTCTGCCAGTCCCAGACATCCCCATGAACACCCTTTGCCACCTCCAGAGACTACAGCAGCAGCGCGGCAGCTATCAAATCCCTGGTACTCTGCAATCTGCCAGGCCTCCTCTTTGCCACCAGCACAATGAAGACGGGCAACCCGTTTTATCTGTGAGCCAGCATCAACTCCCAGGAATTCGGCAATTTCCTCGATCTCATCCTTGGGGGCAACCGTACATTGGCTTGGTTCCACACTGCCTTTGATGAGTTCTTCAGCAAAAGCACGGCATCCAGGAACACCACATGCACCACAGTTGGTGCCAGGTAGCATCTCTTCTGTCTCATCAATTCTGGGGTCTTCGTCTACCTTTAGCAGACGATAGGCAACAGCAAGAATTACCCCGAAAAAGAGTCCTATTCCCATCATTATAGCTGGAGATGCTAGCAGACTGTTCAAGGCTGCTCCTATCCCTGGTTGAATGGGGCTGCTCTCTCGATCAGCTCATCCAGATCAGGTTCACTGCTATTGAGTGGCATTCCAGGGTGGATACAGCGGGATGGACATATTTCTGCCGCTTCAACCAGTTCCGCATAGGTTCCAGCATTGGGGTCAGCTATGTATGCCTGTTTATCATCGTTGTAGACAAACATTTGTGGATTCATATTGGTGCAATCATTGCATGTTGTGCAGAGAATGGATTCGATCCATGGGTCTTCAGAGATCTCGATAACAGGCTCCTCCTCTGAAGCCATCTCTTCGACAGCCTCCTCGGTTGGTTCGGAGTCTTGCTCTTCTGTCTCTGTAGTAGTTGCAGTAGTTGCAGTAGATCCAGCGCCGGCAACGATATTCTGTTCGAGGTTCATTCCCATCAGCACCTTAGCCAGTTTACTCATCACCGTTGCTGTTGCATCGGCCTGTAGTTGACTAATCTCCTCGGCGTGACTCTGCTGAAGCTCACTGATAATGCTGTTCTGTTTTGCCTCCATCAACAGGTTAGCCTCATTGACAGCCTGGTCTGCGTGTGGATTACGTACTCCAGAGAGCTCCTGCAGGGTATGCCAGTAGTTGAGCCTATCCTTGCACGCAAGCACCAGTTCTCGGGATACAACAGCTCTGTGGAGCAGGTTATCCTTGTTGATAGTCCAGACGAATGGTACTAGAGAGAAGCTGTTTTCCTCGGATTGTTGCAGATACTCAGCAATTGGAGTTAGAGCCTCGGACTCAAAATTACCAGGAATAAGGCGAAAATGGTTTCTGAGTTTAGGTACCAGCAGTGCATAGTCGGCAAAGGTGAAGGCGAATTCCGTATGAGTCACCTCACCATTCTCATTTTGATAGCTGAACGGATGGATGGCCCAATCCTTTTCAGGCTGCGGATTGACACTAAAATTCATCCGCTCGGCAAAGGTATCCCCCAGTTCTGGATTCATCCGGAAGAAGGGGTGAACACGCCCCTCCAGGGCAGCACTGGCCACCATCCATGGATCCATCAGGAACTGTTTTCTGCTCTTCTGGATTGATGGATCGATCATGTGAGGATCATCTTCCTGCAGATTACTGGTAATCTGAACCCCGGTATTAATCAGGTGGACTCCAGTGTGGGGAATCTCGGTTGCCTCCAGGAAGCTGCTCATCAAATGTTGATAGCGAGCAGCAGAGGTTTGGGCCACGTAGCATTGACGATGTGCTGTTGCTATATACCCTAGTTCCAGACGGAAATCATGGAATGGGGACTCTTCTTCACTAGCAGCAGGATTACTATGACCCTTGACTCGAGTCAGGATCTGAATGGGTCGTCCGGAGCCCAGTAGCTGAGAGAAGGAGCTAAGCCCCTCACGGGCCAATCGATTTGCCGGCTCTAAAGCAACCGTTGCTGGAACAAGTAAGAGTTCCTCCTTTGAAAAAGCCTCCCAGTTAAAGTTGGCAAACCAGGGGTCATGAACAGTTGCATCATAACTGTTGTCAATCTCCAGGCGGGCAATTCTGCATGCAGTAAAGAGCTCGGCAAGCTCATTTGCCTCACTGTCGAATATGGATGTCGCCTTGTGACAAGGGTCTGCATCAACTGTAGTCTCAAAGTGGTTGGGATGATCAGCCCATGGACCAGAGAAGTCGCCAGTATGGATAAAGCGTACCTGAACAGGATCTCGCTGGAACTGGTTTATGATCTCTGCTGCATGAGTGATTCTATCCTTGCGCGCCTCAGACATGGTGACTGTGCCACTATTCTGGGGAAGCACTGAAGAGAGGGCCTCGGAATTAAAGCGATTGGCATTGCTGCCAACACTTTTCTGTAGTGCAGAGGCGCCCATTGCTTCACCTGATTTGCGCTGCTCGATATCAAGAATCTGATTGAGTTGGCGGCGTAAATCCTGGAGCTCAATCTCAAACTGGTCCCAGCGCTCTTCAGAGCGTCCATGGACCAGATGAATCATTAGATGAATTGCGGTATAGCGATCGTATGGGAGGAGTTGATCCGCTTCACTGAAGAAACCCTTAAGTTGCTCAAGATCATTCTCGACCGCCTTCTGGTTGTCACCAGATAGAGAGAGGTGCTGTAACAGTGCTTCAACAGAACGGTTTACTGCCGGGAAGAGCTGGAGTGGCCCATCATGCCCTTCCAGCTCACCTCGAATTGCATGTTCCAGCCAACCCAGGTTATCTTTAAGTATTCGTGCACCATTCTCGCCGGGGGCAAATTCTGCTACAGACTCCTGGAGAAATGTGGAGAGAGGTAGTGCATATTGACTGCTCTGGCGGGACTCTCTGGAGAAGAGAACCAATGGATAGTCATAACTAATCTTTGAGACATCACGAAATGGACCAAGCAGTGCAGGAAGATAATCACTGCCAATCTGTCTGGTCTCACGTTCTACACTAGGGTCTCCAAGGTGAAAGTGGTGAAGAGTCCTTAGAGTTTTGGTCTCTGATTCTGGCTCTGATTGCGTAGAGTTCAGTATGGGAAGTGAATGTGCACTACTCATTGGGTTGAATATTCCTCTTTAGATCGCAAACGCATCCAGGGCGTCATTGGTTGCAGCAATCTTTATTTCATCCGTAGCATCGTGGCCGACGCTAGAGAGGTCACTGTAGCAAGGGATGTTACTATTCTGATAGAGGAGACCAACAGGAATGATTCCCTTCTCGGTCTCGTCACGTGCAATTTGAAGAGCTTCAGCCATATCTGCAGGGTCATGTTCCATGGTTTCAGGAAAGAGCTTTTCAATTCCCTTGGCGACGGGGATCCCGTTTTCATGGGTCAGTAGACGCAGTCTGGAGGCATCCTCCTGAAGCTCCTTGGTAATGGAGTCTACAAAGACCGGGCAACGCTGAATGATTCTGACAAAACTTGTCCCCTTGTGTTTGTGTGCCGCCTTCAGAGTCTCGTGCAGCAGGGGAGGGTTCCAGTCCACAACCTGCGCAACAAATGATGCGTTGGTGATTCCCAGAGTAACTGTATTGGGGTTGAGCATATCCAGAGATGCTCCCTGCGGATGAGTGCTGGTCTTGAACTCGATTGGGGTGGTTGGAGAGGTCTGCTTTTTGGTCAATCCATAGATCTGGTTGTCAAAGACAAGCACTGTCATATCCATGTTATAACGCACGGCATGAATCCAGTGAGCTGTACCAATAGAGAAACAGTCACCATCTCCGGTAGCTACCCATACATCAAGATCTGGGCGTCGAGATTTTACCCCGCAGGCCAGAGGGAGGGCGCGACCATGGAGCCCATGGAGTCCATAAGTTGCCATATAGTGTGGCATCCGGCTTGAGCAGCCGATTCCGGAGACAAAAACTGATTTTTCCGGTGGTAGCTGAGCATCACGCAGGATGCGATGAGCTGTTGCCAGTACTGCATGGTCACCACATCCGGAGCACCAGCGTGCCTCATTTCCTTCATAATCATCCAGGGTGAAGTAACGCTCCTGAATATCGAGGGACCAATCTGCCTTGATTCCAAACATCGTTATTCTCCTTTGTCCTGTGAGGATCGGTTGTCAGTAACCTGATCCAACCGTTCCTGAATGGCGTTCTCAATAAGTTCCGGTTGCAGGGGGTGTCCATAGACCACTGACCAGCAGTCCACATCAACCAGAGTCTGAATACGTAGTATGCTAGCCAGCTGTGCGTAGCGACGGTTCTCATCGGTAATCATCGGTGCCTTGGGGTCGTCACTGTAGTTGACCTCTACCGTAATTACCTTTTTGAATCTAGAGAAAATCTCTTTTAGTCCAGGCTCCAATGGAGAGAGGAATCGTAGGTGTATTGAGGAGACCTTGCTCCCTTTTTCACGAAGATTATCAATTGCCTCGTTGATTGCGCCATAGGTAGAACCCCAGCCAACAACTAACAGGTCTCCACTCTCGTCACCGTGTATTTCTGGAGGAGTCAGGGTGCTTTGCAAGGTGGCCAGTTTGCGACTACGCATGCTTGTGCTGTGCTGGTTCTCGGTCGACTCATAGGATACCTTGCTCTGTTTGGTGTGAGAGAGGCCTGTCAGTACATATTCACCCCTGGGCATTCCCGGGATTGGGCGTTGTGAGAGCCCGGTTTTTTCATCCCAGTCATAGGCTGGAACATCCGGGTTCCATTCTGATTGATCCAGTGGTGGTGCCAGCATGTCACGGCTCAATTCCGGACGTACCCAAGGCTGTACCCCGGTTGCCAGATTTGCATCTGTCAAGACGATTACTGGGGTGCGGAAGGTTTCAGCCAGTTTGCGGGCCAGCACTACCATACTAAAACACTCAGCAATGGTGGCGGCAGCAAGTATAATCTTGGGCGCATCTCCAGGCATGCCATAAAGGGATGAGAGGAGGTCTCCCTGCTCAATTTTGGTGGGGAGACCAGTAGATGGCCCGCCACGCTGAACATCTACAATCACCAGCGGGATCTCTGCCATTACTGCCAGAGCAATGTTCTCGGTCTTCAGTGCCATACCTGGACCTGAGGTAATTGTGCAGGCTGTTTTGCCAGCGTAGGAGGCACCAATTGCAAATGCTATTGCCGCAATCTCATCCTCTGCCTGATGAACGAAGCCTCCAGCTGCCGGGTAAACATCTGCCAGATAGTGTGAGGCAGAGGTTGCCGGAGTAATGGGGTACATGGAGACTAACTCCATTCCAGAGGCCATCACCCCCAAACCAATTGCAGTATTCCCGTTAGTGACAACCATTTTCTGACTGCCCATCTCTTCTGCTGGAGGAATATCAAAGAAATAGTCGCCAACATGCTTCTCTGCAAAGGCGTAACCAGCATCAAACAGGTTTTGATTGCTGGTGATGATCGCGTTTTTCTTGCCGGCAAAGGTGATGGCAATCTCGTTTCGGCTCATCTCTTTGTCGCGGTTATAGATTCGGCAGAGCATGCCGAGGACAAACATGTTTTTCCCTTTGCGGGGGTCTTTGACTACCTCCAGACAGGCCTCGTGGATCGGTAGCTCATGGACAACCAGCCCATGCTCACGGAATTCGACAACGGCCTTTCTATACATCTCCTGAATTTCTGTGGAAGCATCACTTTCCCAGCGATTATCCAACAGAACAATAGTGCCTTTTTTGTAGGCACCATTGGCTATTCTGGAGTAGAGAACCTGTTCATTGAAGGCGACAACCAGGTCACCCTCATTGCCGACATTGGTCATATATTTAGAGCCAAAGCGGATACGAATACCACTGGCTCCAGATGGGGTGCGCGCAGGTGGCTGGATCTCGGCAGGGATAATTTCTACCGTCCAGACTCCATTGTTCATTTTGGCACTTATATTTCCGAAGGTCTGCCCACATTTTTGGGCTCCTTCTCCAGAGTCGCTTACAATTTCTACAATATTTTCTTTGATGCTAGTTGGTTGCACGAACGATTTCCTCGCAGAGCTTTTTCTTTTGTTGACCTTGACAGGTCGGTGGCAATAGCCGCTAATCATCTCATGAAACAGGGTGTGGAATCAAGCTGAAATGACTATATAAGCTATGTGTGTATTGTGGTTTTTGGAGAAAATAACCGACGATTACCGGTTTTTTACCTAGATTTCGCCGAAGTTTAGGTTTGTTTAGCTGTGTCTCAGTGGTTGCTCATATTCATCCATAAAATGGTAGAGAGAGCTATCAAGCAGTTTTATTGCCCCGTCCAAAAGATGGCAACGGCCACTTCCCGGGAGGATGCGGGTTAGATTAATCAATGTGTCAAGATCGGCACGGGTTCCATTTCCGCTGTCAATTCGCGAGAGCAGTTGAGACGCATAAAATGTTCCTGTTTTGCATGAAGGACACTGCCCACAGGATGAGTTTGCAAAGAACGAGACATATTCTGTCACCCGGCGTACAACTCCTGTCCCCTCTGAGATTACGATCATTGCCCCTGTACCCAGGCTGGATCGTCTCTCCTGCACCGAGTCAAAGTCCAGCGGGACATCCAGATCCTTTGGTGTCAAGATTGTGTTGGAGGGGCCACCGGTAAAGACTGCCTTGAGTTTTCTGTCCAGCAACATGCCTCCACCATGGATATGGATCAGGTCAGACAGGGGAGTACCCATCGGGAGTTCATAAGCTCCGGGACGTAGTACATCACCACTCAGGGAGAAGATCTTTGTGCCGTGCGAGTCTCCCTCTCCCTGGTTTATAAACCACTCTGCACCATTGCGAATAATATGAGAGACGTTGGCCATGGTCTCTACATTATTAATCAGTGTAGGGAGTCCAAATAGTCCTGCTTTAGCAGGATATGGTGGCTTGCCACGTGGAAATGGAAATTTGCCCTCAATAGACTCAATTGCCGCAGTCTCTTCACCACCAATATAGTGACCAGAGCTGGCAACAATATAAAACTCAAGAGGGCGTCCAAGGATGTTGGAGACCTGGTTTACATAGTCGGTTTCACTCCACTGGTTTGTGGCCTCTTTCATCGCCTCAAGCGAACCTTCCTGTTCAGGATTTATATAGAAGACAATCTGGTTTGTGCCAGTGGCCAGTGCGGTAATAATTGCCCCTTCAATAACCTGATGAGGGGTCTCCTGAAGCAGGATTCGGTCTTTGAATGTTCCCGGCTCATCTTCATTTCCGTTACAGATGAGATATTTGTCCTGGTCACTCGGTTCATTCGCTACAAATTCCCACTTGATATGGGTTGGGAACCCGCTACCACCGAGCCCCAGTAACTTTGCTTCACGAATGGTTGGTAGAATATGTTCCGGATTCAGTATTGCTTTCTCCAGACCGTCACCACCAATATCAACCAGCCAGGTATCGAGATCAGCACCGAAGCGACGATCAGGATGAAGTAGTACCTGATTCAGTTTTGATAAGTCACTCATGAGCTCTGCCTTCGGTTACGGTGCAGACCAACATAATCTGAGTCCAGATCAAATTTTGCATATTCAGGAAAGAGTATTGGTCCCTGTAGATCCATAGAGAGTTCTGCGTTGGTCAGCTCTCTACGGAGTGTATTTAGGTGCTCAATAGATAGTTGACTGCTGCGTTTGTCTTTTCTTTTTTTGGCGGCGGCAGCTCCTGCCTTACGCCCAAAGCTGATAATCTCAAGAAGAGCATTTCCCATAAGACGATTTCTTCCGTGAATTCCACCGGTTACCTCACCAGTAGAGAAGAGTCCTGGCACTGAGGTTTCACAATCTTCATTAATTACTACACCACCGTTCTGATAGTGGAGGGTAGGGTATATAAGTAGTGGTGTTTCAGCCGGGTTGATTTCGGCTTTCTCTCCCAGGTGCATTAGCTTGGGAAACCTCTTCTGCAGAACCCCGGGTTGCCTGGCCTCCAGCCCTGGGGTGTCCAGCCAGATTCCCTGATGGCCATCCTCTGTAATTATGCCTCGACCTTCACGACATTCACGAATAACGGCGGCAGCAACAATATCTCGAGCGGAGAGCTCATCAACAAAGCGTTCTCCATTCCCGTTTAACAGATAGGTTCCACAGGAGCGAACTCCTTCAGTTATAAGGCTGCCTGCAAGGTGGAAGGGGTATGCAAGACCAGTTGGATGGTACTGAAAAGAGTCAAGATCACGCAGTTGCGCTCCCATGCGATAGGAGAGTACCAGGCCATCACCAGTTGCACCGAAATGGTTTGATGTTGGAAAACCATTAAGGTGCATTCTTCCAATGCCGCCAGTTGCGACAATAACTGCCTTTGCGCTTATCTGGATATATTTTCGATTTTTCAGTGAAGAGATAACAGCTCCAGAGCAGCCACCCTGATCATCCCCTAGTAGCTCCACTGTTGGACTGTAGTCCCACACATCAATGTTGCTGTTATGGACAGATTCACGTAGTACTCGCATCATCTCCAGGCCAGTGTAGTCACGATAGAAACATATGCGTTCCGCTGAGGTACCACCAGCACGCCTGGTAAGCAGGTCACCAAACTCATCCAGATCAAACTGCATGCCCTGCTGGATAAGCCAGCGAATAACATCAGGTCCATCCAGCACCAGTTGAGATACAAGGTCAGGATCAGATTTCTGATGGCCGGCACTCATGGTGTCGTTATAGTGGAATTGGGGCGAATCATCCTTGTTGATGGAGGCTTGAATACCGCCCTCTGCCATTACTGTGTTGCTATCCCCAAGACGCAGTTTTGTAGCCAGGATTACTCTGGCCCCCTGTTGTTGTGCAATCAGTGCGGCAGCACATCCTGCACCACCACCACCAATAACCAGTACATCTGTCTCTACAGTCGCGGCTCCTGCCAAATCAGCTTCACTGATTCTTGAGTCTGACTGCAGTGTATCGGCAAGCTGTTTGTGGCAAGGGTCTCCCTTGTTGGCTCCAACCTTTAGTGTAGTTAGGCACTCTTCGATATAGTCTGGGTGAAAACTGTTTAACAGTTTTTCACTATCAATTTCAGGTATTGGCAGAGGCCGCTCCTGTTTGATGCGATAGTTGGCGACTGCCTTCTGATAGGATATTGCCTCGTTATTGACCTTATCCATAATTACTCCTTGATCACCTGTAGGGCGCCAGTACGGATCTTTTCAAGGCGATTAATCAGGTTGGAGGGGCGAGAGTGAAAGTATGCGGTCACACGTCGAGCAAACAGGCCAACATGGTTTGGAGCAATCTGTTCAGGACATCCGGTCATGCAGAGATCACACATAACACACTCAATAAACAGGTCTCCGGCCTCTTTAAAACGCCCCTTTACCGCAAGCTCAACCCCCTTCTCAACATCAATATCCTTGGGGCATGATGTTGTACAACCGTGACAATTGCGGCACTGTTGTGCTTCAGGAAAAATCTTGTGGAACTCGGTCTGGACCTCCCATGAATTTTGTATCTGTTCCAGACTGTAGCTATGCTGGGATGGTGACGGAAAGACCAGAAACATTACCTCCATACCATCCTCAACCAGGGTCTGGCACCCCATCTCCATGCTTATCTCGTCAGTTTCTGCGCGACGCACCAATACCCGGCAGGATCCACATACACCCTCGAGACAGCCAACCCCCTGGACGCGGGGATATCCTGCTTTCCACAGTGCCTGGATTACAGATAGTGTCGAGGAGACATGGATCTGTTTGCCGTTAATGGTGACATGGACTTTTGTTTGGGTATCGCTCATGCAGGATTTTATGTATTGAAAACAAACGAATATAACATAAAAAACCGATTCTTATCTCTGTAGAGCAGGTCTATAGAACAAGAATCGGCCTTGTTGTTGGTACTCCCTAGGGGAATCGAACCCCTGTTACCGGCGTGAGAGGCCAGCGTCCTAACCGCTAGACGAAGAGAGCATTTTTTTGGTCTATGTGACCGGTGGCGTATTCTGCCAGAGAGATAAAACAAGTACAATACGCAATATGAAATTAATAAAAGGCTCAGGATGGATAAAACGCATGTTCTCTTCTGAAAAAGGGCGACCATCTGTCGATGCGACTATATTTTCTCGTTCGGAGCATCCGGTCTCACGTGGGCAGATGAGCCGTAATGCGGTCAAGGTTCTAAATAGAATACACAAAGGTGGATATGGAGCTTATCTGGTTGGGGGTGGAGTTAGAGATTTGATGCTGGAGCGTGAGCCCAAGGATTTCGATGTAGCAACAGATGCAACTCCAGAGGAGATCAAGGCACTATTTCGTAACTGTCGTCTGATTGGTCGCCGTTTTCGTCTGGCTCATGTCCATTTTGGGAGGGAGATAATCGAGGTTGCCACCTTCCGTTCGGGACAGGATGGTTCAGTGAGTAACGCGAAACAGAGTGAACAGGGCATGATTCTGCGAGATAACCTCTACGGAACTCTGGAAGAGGATGCCTGGCGTAGAGACTTCACAATCAATGCGCTCTATTACAATATTGCCGATTTTTCGGTGGTGGATTATACCGGTGGAGTAAGAGATCTGGAACGTGGACAGATCAGGATGATTGGTGATCCAGCGCAACGCTATCATGAAGATCCTGTAAGAATGTTGCGGGCAGTCCGTTTTGCAGTAAAGCTTGGTTTTCAGATTGAGAAAAAGACTGAGCAACCAATTTTCAAGCTGGGAAATCTGTTGGAGCAGATCCCCCAGGCGCGACTATATGAGGAGTTTCTCAAGATGTTCCAGTCAGGGCAGGCGCTGGAGACCTTTGAACGACTGCGTCACTATGATCTGTTTCGCTACCTCTTTCCGCTTACTGACAGGGTATTGGATCAGCAAGAGGGGTTTCCTCATGCCTTTCTGATCAAGGCACTGGAGAATACGGATCGTCGTGTTGCAGAGAACAAACCAATTACCCCGGCATTTCTGATTGCAGCACTTCTCTGGGAGGAGGTGCGACAGATTGCAGACAGATCTGATGAGAGACACCCAGAAAGTGGTGCCAGATTGCCAGAAAATGTACGCCTGCACCATGCAGGGCGTAATGCATTGAGGGAACAAAGAAAAACTCTATCAATGCCAAAAAGGTTCGCCATAATGGCCCAGGAGATATGGGAACTGCAGACCCGTTTTCAGCGTCGTAAAGGCAGGCAGCCATACCGTTTTATGGATCACCCCCGCTTTCGTGCTGCTTATGATTTTCTGTTGCTCAGATCCGAGGTTGGTGAGGTTGATAGCGAACTGGCCAACTGGTGGACTGACTTCCAGAAAGTTGGTACGAAGGAGCGAGAGAGCATGATCAACGAGGCTCCGGGTAGCGGTAAGCCCAGAAAAAAGCGGCGTAGACGCAGCAAGAAGCCGGCTCAGACCAGCAACTGATGAAGGCATATGTTGGGCTGGGAAGTAACCTGGATAGTCCAGACAAGCAGATAGATAGTGCGCTGCTTGCGTTGGAGAATATGGATCAAACCACTCTTGTTGCCATCTCTTCACTTTATATAAATCCACCGATGGGACCACAGGATCAGCCGGACTACCTGAATGCAGTTGCAGAGATAGATACAACACTGGGACCATCACAACTTCTGGATCAGCTACAAAAGATAGAGCATCAACAAGGGCGTAACAGAGAAAGGCGTTGGGGGGAGCGTACAATTGATCTTGATATTTTGCTCTATGGACAAGATGTTGTGGATGACGAGAGATTGCAGATTCCTCATCCAGGAGTTGCAGAGAGGCCATTTGTACTGGTTCCTCTGGCTGAGATTGCAGGTGCTGAGCTGAATGTTCCCGGGGAGGGGATGGTTGGAGAGTTGTTGCAACAGTGTGATTGTGGTGAGATGACAAAAATAGAAATAAGAGGGATAGATTGATGAGTAGTTCAACCACAAACAGTGGGCATGGTCGTGTAACAGTCTCTACATTAATGGAGATGAAGGCTAATAAAGAAAAAATCACCTCACTTACGGCATATGACTATAGTTTTGCTCAACAGATTGATAAGGCGGGAGTTGACCTGGTTTTGGTAGGGGACTCTCTGGGGATGGTAATTCAGGGCAGAGAGACCACAATTCCAGTGACTGTTGACGAGATGATTTATCACGCCAGGATGGTTGGTCATGGCCTGAAGAGAGCGTTACTGCTGGTTGATATGCCCTTTATGAGTTACGCCACGCCAGAGCTGGCTCTGGAGAATGGTGGTCGCCTTATGAAAGAGACAGGGGCACAGATGGTAAAACTGGAGGGTGGAGAAGATCAGGTTGAAACGGTGTCACTTTTGGTGAGTAGAAATATTCCTGTTTGTGCTCATCTGGGATTGCAGCCACAGTCTGTTCACCGTTTGGGCGGATATCGTGTTCAGGGCAGAGAGAGTGATGTTGCCCAGCAGATGATTGCCGATGCTCACGCGCTAGAGCAGGCAGGAGCCTCAATGCTGGTGCTGGAGTGTGTCCCGGTGGTTCTGGCTCAGGAGATTACGGCGGCGCTTGAGATTCCGGTTATTGGGATTGGGGCAGGGGTTGAGTGTGATGGCCAGGTGTTGGTGCTGTACGACATGCTGGGAATTACTATGGGCAGAGTTCCACAGTTTGTGAAAAACTTCATGGAAGATGGCGGTGCTGTTTCGGAGGCACTTTCCAATTATGTTGCAGAGGTTAGAGGGGGCAAGTTCCCGGCTGTTGAGCATACATTTCAGTAGGGCGGTTGTGGGGTGGAAGAGTTTAGTCAAATTGAGTCATTAAGAGAGCATCTTGCCGGATTGCGCTGCATGGGCGAGTCAATCGCCTTTGTACCAACCATGGGTAACCTGCATGAAGGACACCTGGAGTTGGTGAAAGAGGCAAAGAGAAATGCAGCTGTGGTGGTTGTCTCTATCTATGTTAATCCTGCCCAGTTTGGAGAGGGTGAGGATTTTGATAATTATCCCCGGACCATGCAGCAAGACCGAGAGAAGCTTGAGAATATTGATACCTCAATTCTCTTTGTTCCATCAGATGGAGAGATGTATCCAGCTGGAGACCGTTCACCAGCTACAACTGTTGAGGTTGCAGGGATATCCGAACAGCTCTGCGGCCGCTCTCGTCCAGGACATTTTGCCGGGGTAGCTACAGTAGTTACCAAGTTATTAAACATTGTGCAGCCTGATGTAGCGCTTTTTGGGCAGAAGGATTACCAGCAGTTACTGGTTATTCGCCAACTGGTTGCAGATCTTAACCTTCCTGTTGAGGTTATCGGGGTTCCAACTTTTCGTGAAGATGATGGTTTGGCCATGAGCTCCAGGAATGGTTATCTTGATGCGGAGGAGAGAGAGAGGGCCCCCGAAATATACCGTACACTACAGTGGGCTGGAGATCAGCTTGAGGCAGGTAGAGAGGATTACCCCGTGATTGAGCTGGAGGCGATAGAAAAACTTCGGCAGGCCGGGTTCCTGGTTGACTACTTCTCAATTCTGGATTCAGGGTTGCACAGCGTCAAAAATGGCAGCAAAAACCTGACTGTTTTGGCTGCAGCAAAGATGGGGGCAACCCGATTAATTGATAATTTACCCCTTAATCTGAGATAATATGCCGATGCAAATCAATATGCTCAAGACAAAACTGCATCGTGCAACGGTTACCCACTCTGAATTGGAGTATGAGGGCTCATGTGCGATTGATGGAAGCCTGCTTGATGCCTCCGGAATAATGGAGTACGAGCAGATACATATCTACAATATCGATAATGGCGAACGTTTTGTAACCTATGCTATTCGTGCAGAGCATCGTTCTGGTGTGATCTCGGTTAATGGTGCGGCAGCACACAAGGCAAACCCTGGAGATCGTGTGATTATCTGTGCTTACACGGCACTGGATCAGGCAGAGGCAAAAAATTTCAAGCCCAGACTGATCTACCTCAGCGGTGATAACCGTATTGAGAGAACCGCCCATACCATTCCTGTACAGGCCGCCTAGTACTATATTCTCTAGCCAGTATTCCTCATCCCATTGGATATGGCATTAATGGTTCTTAACAGCGGCTGCATCCATTGATCATCCTCTCTCTCTATATCTGGAGATGAGATAAATCTCTGGTGCAGAATAATCTGGATGTGGTTAAGTGGGTCCAGATAGGGGTTGCGGCGCATAAGAGAGAGTGCGAGAGATGGTATATCCTCAAGCATGCTCTCCTGTTCGGTAATCTCCAGGAGCTGCTGACATGTTTTGGCATGTTCGTCTCTGATCATGCTGAAGATCTTTTGTGCGCTCTCTTTGTCCTCTGCCAGCATGGAATACTCTTCCGCTATGTCCATATCTCCCTTGAACAGGGCCATCTGTGTATTACCCAAGAGGGCGCTGAAGTAGGGCCATTGTCTGGCCATCTGCCTAAGCTGTTTTAACCTTTCAGGCTTGTTATCGCGCCACTTTTCCAGGGCGCTGCCTATGCCATACCATGCTGGGAGAGTGTGTCTGGATTGGGCCCAGCCAAATACCCAGGGGATGGCACGAATGGAGCTCTTGGAACGATTACCCTTGGAACGATGTGATGGACGAGATCCCAGGTTAAGGAGTCCGATCTCCATGACTGGTGTTGCTTCATAGAAGTAGTCCAGTAGTCCGGGCGTATCATCTATCAGATTGCGATAACTCTTTTCCCCAAGCTTGCTTAGCCTCTCCATTACCTTGCGATGCTCTGGGTGTTCGGATTCACTTTTGCGTATGATGCATGTGGTTGCTTTCATAAGTCCAGTAACGCCCATGGTCAGTTCGTAGAGTGCAGTCTCCTCATTGGCATACTTGTAATAGAGCACCTCTCCTTGTTCGGTAAACTTGATTTGGCCATGAACAGTTCCGGCTGGTTGTGAAAGAATTGCATCATGGGTAGGGCCGCCACCACGCCCAATGGTACCGCCACGACCGTGGAACAGGCGACACTCTATCTTGTACTGCTTCGTCAGTTTTACAACCTGTTGTTGAGCCTTGTACAGATGCCATGATGAGGATGCGATACCCCCATCCTTCGATGAATCAGAGTAGCCCAGCATCACCTCCTGGAGATTGCCTGATAGAGTGAGCAACTCTCTGTATGTCTGGTTTTTGAATAGTCTGCTCAGTACCGGTTTCAGTCTGTCAAGGTCATCAATGGTTTCAAATAGTGGGGTCACCTGGAGATGGCAGAAGCGTCCACCAATATCACGCCCAACCAACCCTGCCTGGCGGGCAAGCAATAGCACCTCTAGCAGATGGCTTGCCTCATGAGTCATGGAGATCACATAGTGGCCAAATGATTCATCACCAAGTTCCTCACGCATACGATAGATAACATCGAATATCTCTAGAGTCTCCAGGGTTTCTGTCTGCAGTAGATTTTTCTGTAGAGTGAAGGGCCGATCCTGCTCTATTGCCTTGGCAAGCAGCTCAATTCGTTCAGATTCATCAAGGCTGTTATAGTCGATGCCGGTTTCATTGCTGGTTAGCATATCTGCAATAGCATCGGTATGGCGTGTCGATTCCTGGCGTATATCAAGATGGAGAAGGTGGAAGCCAAAGGTCTCGACAAGCCTGATTAGATCCTGCAGGTCTCCTCTGGCAGTACGTAGATCTCCCTGATGTACCAGGGCATCGTATATCAACCCTAGATCTTGGCGGAACTCATCAATGGAGTCATAGCCAGGAATACGATTGTCCACGTTATTGCCGAAGATGCGGCGATTCAGGATCTCCAGATTTAGTGAGAGACGGTGTTGAATAACAAAGAGGCGACGCCGATATGGTTCATTATCAAAGCGCTCTATCTGGCCACAATCGATTGATTGGCAGAATTTTTCATCCCGGGAAACCTGGTCAATAAATGGCTGTGGCAGATCTGATAGCTTACTGGAGTGTGTGAGCACATGGATGAGTGAGTCAACACGACCTATATACTCCTCAAGAATGGTTTTTGCATAGATACGTACAGCGGTTTCAGTGGTTTGAGGCGTAACATATGGGTTGCCATCACGATCTCCACCAATCCATGAGCCAAAGCGGAGAAATGATGGCACCTCAACTCCCTCCATGGTAGGAGCGCCATCAAGATATATCTTGCGGATGTGTCGTTCCAGATTACGATAGAGTCTGGGGACGGACTTGAATAGAGATTTCTGGTAATAGTAGAGCCCCTGGTTGATCTCATCCTCTACAGTTGGTTTGCGTGTACGAATCTCGTCTGTATTCCAGAGTATCTGTATCTGTCCCTCCAGGTCACGAATAATCTCATCTTTTTCAGAGCGGCTCAGACGAGGGTCATCCAGCTTCTCTTCATACTCAAAAACCCGGCGCAGACCCTCCATGATTGTTCTGCGACGCGCCTCGGTGGGATGGGCTGTCATGACCGGCATGTAGGCCAGACTGTTTAACAGGGATTGCAGATCTTCTTTGTCAATTCCATCATCCACAAAACTGTGGAGGGTTGCATCAAATGATCCTCTCCACAACTGCTTGTCGGTAAGTAGTTGTTTGCGACGTTGCAGGTGCTGAAACTCCTCTTCAGTCTGGTTTATCAGGCTGAAGTAGATGCTGAATGCCCTGATAACATGGGTGAGCTGATCTGGGTCCAGCTGTTCTATCAGCTGCATCAGTCGGGCACGTTTTCGGCTATTCTCCTTTTTTCTGAGAGCTATAAAACCCTTTCTCAGCGTCTCTACAGCATCAAAAATATCCTCACCAGCCTGGTTTTTAAGCACATTGCCAAGGAGTGTGCCGAGCAGTTTTACTCTGCTACGGAGAATCTGGTCTCTGGGTTGGGTAAGTTTCTTCATCCCTTTCAGAATGACATATTCACCGGTAGAGTGCAATTAGCAGCTCATATAGTTCCTGAATGAACCAAGATCATGAACATTATCGAAGCCCATAGATTCCAGGTATGTTTTTGCCATACGGGTGCGGGCTCCGGTAACGCAATAGAGGACTATTGGACGCTCTTTATCGAGCATCTCCTCGGCCACCTGAATTGATTGCAGTGGGACATTTACCGCATCAGGAAGGCATCCTTGTGCGTACTCCATCGGACTGCGAACATCTACCAGTTGCCCATCCTCATCTTTTATCATCCGCTGCGCATCTTCGCAGCTTATGTTCTGTGAAAACATAATTGTTTCCTTTTTTATCCATTTGTCACCAGGATAACTATGCAAGCCATCTAAATTATGACCCCGTGATTATTGGGGTTCAAGACCGCTATTTTTGGTATAAGTGGCGGAATCTATTCTCTTTTTTGTGAATAGAATGTGGTGACTGTTGTTAAATTAATACTGCGCGCATTGTACCATATTCAACAAATCCCTTCAATGCTTATTCTGGGAATCTTTCTCCAACTTTCGATTTCTACGTAGAGCAATCATGATGCCAATAACAAGAGCCAGAGCCAATAATGCAAGTATTTTTCCCATAATATTAAAGAGTTACGATATTTTCCGGTGGAGGTACAATAGTTGGATCCTGAGGTGGATCAATATGAATTAGATCAGAATATGGCCCAAGCATGGTCATGGTTCCCTGAAAGCGGTCTGTTCCATCATAGCTGTAATCAAAGCTGTAGGTGCGGTAAAAACGGATACGGCCACTACTGTCTCTGCGTAGGCGAATGCGTCGGAGTGATACAGTCTGATCAAGGAGTTGTGCACCATAATTTTTACAGGTCAGGCGACAAACCGTAATGGCTCGTTCACGCGCACGCATGCTGTCCGACCAGAAGAAAATGGCGGAGAGGGGGATACCAACAAGCAAAAGGGTCTCAATCAGGTCTCGCATGGAATGACGACTTTACCATATTCGCAGGGCTGAATTTTGCAGAGCTACAGGAATAAAATGGTATGCTCCGGATCAATCTTTGGGATTCTTGAGCTGGTCTCCTTGCAGCAACGGGGGTACGCCTATATCCCGTATGCCACGCAATGAAGTGATCTATTAAATATGGACTAGTTTGGAATAATTGAGTAACCTAGCGAGTCATTCAATAACATAACACGTTTAAGGAAGAAAATATGAAGAGCAGAAATAGTCTACTGGTGGCATTGAGTGCAGTCACTGCAATAATAGTCTCAACAAATGTATCTGCGGATGCTGCCGGTGATTATGCCGCTGGATGTTTTGCCTGTCACAGCCCTGCAACTGCAGCCGCAGTAGGTGCTCCTGGTGTGGGTGACAAGACTGCCTGGGCACCACGTATTGCCAAAGGTATGGATGCACTCTATGCAACCGCAATCAATGGCTCTCCAACAAACCCACTGATGATGCCGCGTGGTGGAACAGGCCTGAGTGATGATGCACTGAAGGCTGTGGTTGACTACATGGTGGCACAGTCAAAATAAGAATAGTTTCTTCATAACCTCTCCAGATAAGATATATCTGGAGAGGTGGTATCCAGCCGTCATCACCCACCTGTACTTCTGTTGTTGGGAGTAGAGTAGTATGAATCCATTAAGCTTTTTTAGAGGTTCCCTGGCTACAGATCGCGAGCAACACGAAAACCGGTATCATCACTTTTTCTGCTTGGGAAGTCGCGCCAGCGGTTGGCGGAACGTACCTCGTGTGGAGGAAAGCTCCATGCCCCACCACGGATAACCCGTTTTCCACAGCCACCCTTGAGATATGGTGAGCCATCAATGGGGGCATCAGAATAGGTGTCAGACCAACAGTCAGCAACAATCTCGAATACATTACCGGCAGTATCATGCAGTCCAAACAGGTTTGGCCTGAAGCGCCCTACAGGTGCGGTACGCTCACCATCCCATATGCTGCCACAGCCATCACAATTGGACTCCGTGGTTGGCGCTTGATCACCCCACCAGAACACGGTTTCTGTCCCACCACGCGCGGCATACTCCCACTCAGCATCAGATGGAAGGCGATATGGCTGGCGTGTTTTGGTTGCAAGCCACTCGGTATAGGCAGTTGCATCGTTCCATGACACATTTACAACCGGTCGGTTACCACGTCCCCAGCCGCTATCATCTGGTTTATCATGACCGGTTACCTCGCAGAAGAGATCATACTCATCAAAAGTGACCTCATACTGACCTATGGCAAATGGCCTAAGGCGCATTGGTTGAAGAGGGAGCTCATCGTTATCACCATCCTTATTTCTTGAGCCTCTGGTAAAGTCTCCTCCACGCAAGGCGATCATCTCTGGAGCAGAAATATCCTGATATAGCAGATCATGAAACTGGGTTGCAGGGTTAAGTTGTTGACGATAATTAAACAGAGATGGCGCTCTGCCGTGATGGACATTAACTGCAAGCAGTGAGAGCTGTGATGAAGGGATATCAACCCTGTCTCCATAACGGGTCACAGCCTGTATTGAGGAGTTTCTAACTACCCCTTGTCGTATCTTGCCATTATTGTCGGTAATGTTAACTGATAGCTGATCCTCTATCTCCTCAAGATCGATTATATGGAGCTGCTGGATGGGGATTATGGAGAGCCCATCCTCTCCTGCAAGCAGAATTGATGAGGTTGAGATGGTTGCAGTGAAGCGGTCTCCATTGTCTGTACTGATTGAGTCAACAGGTATCGGTGGTGGGGAACGTACAGTTTTCCTGGAGAAGATAATCTCTGAAATGTCTGCCAGGTCCAGAGGGAGTGCAGGTTGATCAAATCGTAAAATAGTAAATTCATCACCCTGTATTGTTCCGCTGAAACGCTCTCCAGGATGAGTTGTAATCTGGTCAGTACCACCTTTCTGGCCAGGGGTAAGTGATGCAACAAAAGAGTAGGGAATTGTGACCAGACCATAACTGGTCTCAATAGCGAAAGCCTCATGAGCAATAGTGCCATGGAAGATGTTGCCATTGTTCATGGTCACCACCTCGTATCCCTGGCGGCCGGACTCTGCCGTGCTGCTAATGATCAAGAGCAATCCAAATAATAGTCTGGCCATGTTGGTATGAATCCGTGCGAAAGTAATAGCGATATCACCCATGCAGCATGCTCAAGCACATCCCTGTGTCGCTCGACTGTGGTCGTCCAGGCCACAGACGGCTACTCGTGGGAGGTCGCTATTACTTTCGCACGGATTCATAATAAAAAAGCCCTCAGAAGTCTCCTTCTGAGGGCCTGTTTTCAGAACGTTAATCTGAGCTTATAGCTTCTTGCCGTCGCTAAATGCATCAGTAGTAATGTTCTCATACCAGCTCAGTGCATACGCTACTTCACGTTCGCGATGTGCTGGATTACGGTTTTTACCGCTTGGGGTAAGACCACCGGAGACCTTCATGACCTTCGAGTGATCTGCAGCCAACTGGTATACCGCTGCTACGGAGAACGCATCATTTGGTGCAACCACACTGTAGCAGGTGTTGGTGTAGGCCGGGATTGGAGCAGAGTTACCATTCAATGCTGCAACAATAGCCGCTGCCGTTACCTTCGCTTCAGATGCCGCCGCATAACCGGACTTTGGAAGCCCCTTGGCTGCACTGGAGTCACCAATGACGTGGATGTTTGCACGCTTCTTGGACTCAAAAGTCTGCAGATTTACAGGACACCAGTCACCATCAACCAGACCATTTACATGTGCAACATGGCCAGCCTTCTGGTCAGGAATAACGTTAAGAACGTCACCCTTAACCTCGTCAACCTCGGTGATAGCAGTGTTTGTAGCTGCATCAATCTCTTCCAGAGGAGTCATCTTTCTCCACTCAATGATAGAGCCATCATTGCTACCGTCTGCAGCTGGATCAAATCCATAATGGATATTCCATGCCTCACGGAACAGGCCAAACTTGGAGAACTTACCCTTTGGATCAAGGACAATAATCTTGGATTTTGGATTGTGAGTCTTGAGGTAGGAAGCGATCTGGCTGGTACGCTCGTAAGGTCCAGGAGGGCAACGGAATGGGTTGCGAGGTGCTGCAATTACAACAGTACCACCATCCTTCATGCCACGAATCTGCTCACCAAGAAGGTTCATCTGATGACCAGACTTGTATGCGTGAGTTACAGACTTGTTGGCAACCTCTTCACTGTGTCCATCAACAAACTTGAAGTCAACACCTGGAGATACCACGCAACGGTCAAAGCCGTAGCTTCCACCACCAGCAGTCTTCACGGCCTTGTCACCAATCTCGGTAACAGAGTCATGAACAACCTTGATACCCATTGCAGTAAGACCCTCATAGGTGTGACCAAGCTGATCCATGGTAACCATTCCGGTCAGGGTCAGGTTACTGGTAAAGCCGGTGTAATAGGTCTTGTTTGGCTCAATGATAGTCACATCAATGGATGCATCGGCACGCTTAATGTATTTTGCTGCAGTTGCGCCACCCAGACCACCACCAACAACCACAACACGACCGCGCGAATCAAGGTTGGTGTTTGCAAAAGATAGCCCAGAAGTGGCAATGGTTGCAGCACCAACTGCTCCACCAGAAACCTTCAGAAAATCTCTACGATTAAATTTACTCATTTTATTTGCTCCTCCTTAACGCTGACTGGCGTAGTAGTTGAGGATGGCTTCCATACCGGCAGCACCTTCCTTCTTGTTCAGCTTCTTGACCTTTTTCTTCATCTTCTCGGGCATAGAGCGATCTCCATTATCGAAGTCTTCCATGCTGTAGTGAAGGTAAGGTGTTAGCTGACCAGCAAGAATACCGGAGTCATCGTCGGCTAGAGATCCACCCTCTGAGTGACACTTCTCACAGTACTTGTCATGCAGTTTCATACCCTTGGCAGCCTTGGCCTTGTCAAAAGACTGATCTGCACGAGTCTGTGATTGCTCGGCGAAGTAGTTAGCCATTGCGCCGATCTCATCTTCGCTGTAGCCCTTGGCAATACGTCCCATAATGGTACTGACAGTATCACCCGACTTGTATGCATTCATCATATCTGTAATGTAGGTTGCAGACATTCCGCCAATGGATGGAATAGCTGGTCCAGAACTACCGCCATCAGTACCGTGACAACCGGCACAGGTATTGGATAGCATTGATGCATCAGCCCCTGTCATATTTCCGCCTGCAGATACAGACAGACTAATTGCGCAGCCACCAATGATGGCCATAGCAAGTTTAGTTGCTTTCATATCTCCTCCTAAAGTTAATTAGAGATTTTGTTAAAATTAATATTAATTTGCTCCAAGTCTCTCAACCCGGAGCAGAGCAATAATAATATAAAAAGAACTTCTTGTGCAAGCAAATAGAGGCAGATTAGAGTATCTGTATCTTCTTATATGCGTTTACTGAAACTGCATTCAGGGTGTGGCTGCAGCGTTTCAGTAAAATTATTTTTTTATGATTGTGCGAAGATATTCTGTTAGTTGATGATGGCGATTCATTTTTGAAATCAGTAACAGATCAAGCCCCTCATGATCACGCACATCTGTCTTTGCGCCTCGTTGAATCATTAGTTTTGCCAGCTCCATATTGCCACTGCCTACCGCTTCCATTAGTGGTGTCCACCCATCCTGGTCGGTGACATTTATATCTGCACCGTGGTTAAGTATGGTAAGTGCGCTATCAACCCCTCTTTTGGAGACAGCGTAGTGGAGAGCTGATGCGCCGTGATCATTAGTGACGGATGTTGATGCCCCGCGGTTGAGCAGGGCATTAATAATATCCATATTCCCGCTCTCGGCCGCCATCATCAATGCAGTTTTCCCATTTTTATCACGAATATCCATTCCCGCACTGGCGAGAAGAAGCATGTGTACAGTATTAATGTGCCCCTGTTTTGTCGCTATCATGAGAGCAGTCCGTCCATGGCGATCTGCGGTGTTAATGTTGCTGTTATATGCCATAAGCATGGAGATGACATCTGCATCTCCACTGCGGATTGCCACCATCAGGGCATCCATTCCATTACTGGTTTTGATGTGAGGGTCGGCACCTGACCTTAATAGTAGGGCTACCAGGGTGATACTTCCCTCATCTGCAGCAGCGGAGATGGCGGTATATCCACCTTTGGTCTGATCATTAATACGGGCGCCACTGTCAATAAGCAGTTTTGCAATTGAGATTTGACCATCCTCTGCAGCATAAATCAGCGGAGTATGGCCAAGCTCTCCTCTGCTGTTTACATTCGCGCCTCTGTCAATTAGTTGTTGAGTGGCCTCAAAATCACCATTGGCAGCTGCTCTGCGCAGGGCGTTATCCAGTGCCTCATCAGCGGATGCTGTAGTTGAGAGGAGCATGGAGAGTAGGGTTATTACGATTTTTTTCATTGTGCTGTTCCTATTCTTCATCTTCCTCTTCGTCTTCATTCTCCTCAGGCTCGTCGGGCTCTGTATGGGCAATTCCCTTATGGCAATCTATACAGGTCTGTCCCTTCTCTGTGGCGCGACCATGTTTCTTGCGAGCACTGCGGTCCTGTATATCAAGGTCCATGTTCTCGAAATCATGACAGTTTCTACATTCGCGAGAATCGGATGCCTTCATCTTGTCCCAGACACTGTTTGCCATCTTCCAGCGATATGCATTGAATTTCTCCAGGGCAGCCTCTCGACGCTCTTCCGCCTCCTCGCTCATGTCATCTTCGCTATAGACTTCCCCGTAATTTGGAATGCAGAGGTTGGACCCCTCCTTGATCGGGACAAACAGATCCGGACAATTTCCATTGTCATCTGCACTTACAAGTTGTGACTCATCCGGCTCAATAGTACCGAGCACCCAGTGGTATACATCCTTGGCTGCCATGATCTTGGCAAGGACCTTGGGGAAGAATTGCTGCGGTACGTGGCAGTCGGAACAGGTTGTCTGCACACCGGACTGGTTTTTGTAATGGACGGTCTCTTTGTACTCTTCAAGATTTACCTTCATTGAGTGACATGATGTACAGAATGCCATCTCGTTGGTTGCACCAAAGAATATGTTTACGCCCCCCAGGGCAACCATGCCTGCCACGAAAATCAGGAGTGGGACAAATAGTTTTTTCATCTTCACAAGTTTCCTTTAATAGTTTTTATAATATCTTGTTATTATTGCGCGTTTGTTAGAATCTTGATGAGTAATCAATGACTGCTTTTATATCTCTGTAGCTAAATTTTTGAATCTGTTTGACCATCTTCTTGTTGGCGTTTCTCCGTTTGCCATCCCTGATCCAGATAAACTGTCTTAACATGTATTCGTAGTGTTGATTGTTCAGTTTGGGATAAAAATTTTCCGGATCGCCCTCACCGTTGTCGCCATGGCATTGAGCGCAGTTGTCCTGATAAAGTTTTTTGCCATGCTCCAGGTCGTCTCCATGTCCGAGGTAGTTTTGCCTGTTAACAGGCAGGGTTGTGATGTATCCAGTGACATCTGCTATATCCTGAGCATTACCAATATATCTGTTCAGAGTAAATGGATACATGACCGGATTGTCGCGATTAAGCTGGCGAATATCGGTTAGTTGTTTGATCAGAACCGACTTGTGCTGGCCGGCCAGTTGTGGATATGTTCCCGGGACACGGTATTGACCAATTCCTGGAGCCATTCCCCAGCCCTGCGAGGTGTGGCATAGAGAGCAGGTATCATATATTTTTTTGCCGTTATCTATATCCGGTGTAAGCGTCATTGCCTCCTCGGCCTCACCTCCACGATCAAACCCATCCCACCCATGGGATAGTGGTGACAACATGGCAATAAACATGAAAGTGATCGGCTTTCTATGCATTACATCTCCTCCGAAACAACATCCTGGATAGATCATGGGATCAGCAAGATGTTTAATTTATATTTTATTACTCGCCCAATCATACTGGTTGGGTGAGTAGGCGCAACTATTTTTCTACACAACTAAGGAACATCTGAAAAAGATTAATGGGATGGGGGTTTGGGGAGAGGGCTCTACAGGTGTTATTACAACGCACTGAACCATAACCTTTCCCCCATAGGATAACTTGTGAGGGAGATCTGGTTGGTTTATCCACTCTCCCGATTGTTGATTAACTCCTCAACCACAGAGGGGTCAGCCAGGGTAGAGGTGTCTCCCAGATCTTCCAGCTCGTTAGCTGCAATCTTGCGTAGAATTCGGCGCATGATCTTGCCGGAACGTGTTTTTGGCAGCCCTGGGGCCCACTGGATAATGTTAACCTTGGCAATTGGTCCAATCTCCTTGCGTACAAGCGCCACCAACTCATCTTTTAGTGAGTCACTGCTTTCGGTTTCCTGCATCAGGGTGACAAAGGCGTATATTCCCTGTCCGGTAATTTCATGTGGGTATCCAACCACAGCAGCTTCGGCCACCTGTTCATGCAGTACGAGGGCTGATTCAATTTCTGCGGTTCCCAGACGGTGACCAGAGACATTGAGTACATCATCAACCCGACCGGTAATCCACCAGTATCCATCCTCATCACGGCGGGCACCATCACCACTGAAATAGTATCCGGGGAACTGGCTGAAATAGGTTTCGATAAAACGGTTATGGTCGCCATATAGGGTGCGCATCTGCCCTGGCCACGGAAATTTCATTGCCAGATTGCCTGAGGTTGCCCCTTCAAGCTCGTTACCCTCATCATCCAGCAGTACTGGCTGCACCCCAAAGAAGGGACGGCTTGCAGAGCCCGGTTTAAGTTGATGTGCCCCTGGCAGAGGGGTAATCATATGGCCACCGGTCTCGGTCTGCCACCAGGTATCAACAATTGGGCAGCGCCCATCACCAACCACATTGTAGTACCACTCCCAGGCCTCCGGATTAATCGGTTCGCCTACAGTCCCGAGCAGTCGCAGTGATTTTCTGGATGTGCTTCGCACCGGCTCATCACCAGCAGCCATTAGTGCACGAATTGCGGTGGGTGCAGTATAGAAGCTGGCTACACTGTGCTTGTCACAAACATCCCAGAAGCGGGAGACGGTGGGGTAGGTGGGGATGCCCTCAAACATCATGGTGGTGGCGCCATTAGCCAGGGGGCCATAGAGTATATATGTGTGTCCGGTTACCCATCCCACGTCGGCGGTGCACCAGTAGACTTCGCCATCCTTGTAGTCAAAGACCAGTTTGTGGGTAATGGCAGCATGGAGCATATAACCACCAGTTGTGTGTTGGACCCCTTTTGGTTTTCCGGTAGAGCCAGAGGTGTAGAGGATAAACATTGGATCCTCGGCATCCATCTCCTCAGGAGGGCACTTGGTAGGTGCATCCTCCATCGCTTCGTGGTACCAGATATCTCTCTCCGCATTCCACTCAACAGGCTCTCCGCCACGTCTTACCACAATAGAGGTATGGACATTGGGGCAGGCGGCCATGGCCTGGTCTGCATTCTGTTTAAGCGGAACCTTTTTGCCGCCACGAATGCTCTGGTCAGCGGTAATCACCACCCGGCAATCAGAGTCAAGGATGCGATCACGCAGTGCATCCGGAGAGAATCCGCCAAACACTACAGAGTGGATGGCACCAATACGGGTGCAGGCAAGCATTGCTACAGCAGCCTCTGGAACCATCGGCATATATATGGAGACTCGGTCTCCCTTTTCTACCCCACGTGCTTTGAGCACATTGGCAAATTGACTGACCTCGGAATGGAGTTCCCTGTAGGTTATCTTGCGATCCTCATTGGGGTCATCCCCCTCCCAGATAATTGCAATCTGATCACCACGATCCTTCAGGTGGCGATCAAGACAGTTGTATGAGGCGTTGAGTTTGCCACCCTTGAACCAGTTTATATGGACGTCATTACTATAATCCCAGTCAAGTGTGGTCTCCCACGGCTTGAACCAGGTGAGGTAGCTAGATGCCTGCTCTGCCCAGAACTCCTCAGGGTCAGCCACAGATTTTTGATACATCTCCTCGTACTGTTCAGCGGTGATGTTGGCCTGTGCCGCAAAATCACTATTAACCGGGTAAGTTTTTCCACTGCTCATATTGTTGACCTCCATGTTAAGCCTGAATTCTCTAGGTGCTCCCACCTGTTATACACCAACCTCTTGATTCATATAGTGATATTTTATTCTTCGGAAATCACAACAAGGATTATGCTCAGTCGAGAATTCGCTCTATGAATCAATATGTTGCACATTATACGCACGATCATCTGGAGGATTCAGGTTAAATTTGCTCTTCCAGGATGAAACTGTACATTCTAGCCATGATTGGTTTTTTAGGGTACTGCCAGAGCGAGATTTTGGGGTACAATACGCGGCTTTCAACCACGGAATCGAGAGTAGACATGGAAGTATCTGTAGAAACAACCCAAGGGCTAGAGCGCACAATTACAATTACTGTTCCTGCGGAGCGTGTTGACAAGGAGGTTGCGGATCGTCTCAACCGACTGAAAAATACGGCCAAACTGAATGGTTTTCGTCCTGGAAAAGTGCCAATGGCGGTAGTCAAGAAGCGTTTTGGGGAGTCAGTTCTCCACGAGGTTGCAGGAGAGGTGATTCAGGCCAGTTTTGGTGAGGCGGTCACCAAGGAGAATCTTACTCCGGCGGGAGCTCCAAAGATTGATCCGGAAGAGATAGCAGCGGGTAAGGACCTCACCTACAAGGCCACATTTGAGATCTATCCAGAGTTTGAGATCGCATCGTTTGCAGATATCAAGGTAGAGAAGCCTGTTGTTGAGATTGGTGATGATGACATGGACAAGATGATCGACAATCTGCGTAGCCAGCAACAGAGCTGGGGCGAGGTTGAGCGAGCAGCAGCCGATGGTGATCAGGTAGTGATAGATTTTGTTGGAACTGTTGATGGTGAGGAGTTTGACCGAGGCTCTGCTGAAGGGGTGCCGGTAACTCTGGGATCCGGTTCAATGATTGCAGGCTTTGAAGAGGGTATTGCCGGGATGAAGGCTGGTGAGGAGAAGAGTATTGATGTCACCTTCCCTGATGACTATGCGGCAGAGGATTTGGCTGGCAAACCAGCCCAGTTTGCGATCACGGTAAACAGTGTCTCCGAGGCGGTGCTTCCAGAGATAGATGATGAGTTTATTACCAAGTATGGCGTAACCGAGGGCGGGGTTGAGGCTTTCCGTACCCAGATTCGTGAAAACATGCAGCGCGAGTGTGATCAGGCAGTTAGCCAGGTGAACAAGAATCAGGTGATGGACGGGCTATATGAGACGCACGGCTTTGATATTCCAACCCCACTGATTGATGAAGAGGCTGCCCGTATGGCTGAAAACATGCAGCAGCAGATGCAGGGGCAGGAGGGAGTTCTGAGTCCTGACCTGTTCAAGGAGCAGGCAGAGCGTAGAGTCAAGCTGGGGCTGATTCTGGCTGAGATTACCCGTGAACATAATGTCCAGGTTGATCCAACCAAGGTGAAGAAGCATATTGAGACCATGGCTTCAGGTTATGAGGATCCACAGGAGGTTATTGAGTGGTATGAGAAGAATCCACAGCAGCTGGAGGGTGTGCAGAATCTGGCTCTGGAGGAGCAGATTGTGGATCTGGTGATGAATGATGCTACAGTGTCGGACGAGAGTATGGAGTTCGAGGAGCTGATGCAGAAGGCTAATGCCAATCGTACTGCTTAGGTATCGCATACAGGTAGCATTGAACCATTTAACCGAGGAAGAGATAAGAGTATGAGTTCACCAATAGAGAATATAGGCATGGTACCAATGGTGGTAGAGCAGTCCTCACGTGGGGAGAGGGCTTACGATATTTACTCCCGCCTACTCAAGGAGAGAGTCATCTTTCTGGTGGGCCCGGTTGAGGATCAGATGGCTAATCTGGTGGTTGCTCAGCTACTGTTTCTGGAGTCTGAGAATCCAGACAAGGAGATTCATCTCTATATCAACTCTCCTGGTGGTTCAGTTACAGCTGGTCTCTCTATTTACGACACCATGCAGTTTATCAAGCCAGACGTAAGTACCATGTGTATTGGTCAGGCTGCCAGTATGGGGGCACTGTTACTGGCTGGCGGGGCGGCAGAGAAACGTTTCTGTCTTCCACACTCCAGGATGATGATTCATCAGCCTCTTGGTGGTTTTCAGGGGCAGGCATCAGATATCGAGATTCATGCCAAAGAGATTCTCGATGTGCGTGAGAGGCTGAACAAGATCCTGGCTAACCATACGGGGCAGCCAATTGATCAGATTCGCAAGGATACAGACCGTGACAACTTTATGAGTAGTGATGAGTCGGTTGAGTATGGCCTGATAGACAAGGTGTTATCGAGCCGCAATTAATAACTGATAGAAACAGTTGGTTATTGTGTGGCTGCGTCTTGTATAATCTGGCCAATATAGTATAAAGAACCATCAAAAAACAGTAATTGACGAGTGATCTAGTTGCTCAAGGTACGGAAGGTGCAAATTTTATGAGTGAAAACGAGGAAGATGGCAAGCTTCTCTACTGCTCTTTCTGCGGAAAGAGTCAGACTGAGGTAAGAAAACTGATTGCGGGCCCATCGGTTTATGTCTGCGACGAGTGTGTAGAGCTCTGTAATGACATCATTCGAGAGGAGCAGGATGAGGATGAAGAGTCCTCTTCAGAATCGTTGTTGCCGACTCCGGAGAAGATCAGGGCAACACTTGATGACTATGTTATTGGTCAGAACCAGGCCAAAAAGACCCTCTCTGTTGCGGTCTATAACCACTACAAGCGCGTAGAGTCAGGTTATAAAAAGGATGATGTAGAGCTTGCCAAAAGTAACGTACTGTTGATTGGCCCTACAGGGTGTGGCAAGACTCTGCTTGCAGAGACTCTGGCCCGTACCCTTAATGTTCCGTTTACCATTGCAGATGCAACCACACTGACCGAGGCCGGTTATGTAGGTGAAGATGTAGAGAATATCATCCAGAAACTGCTGATGAAGTGTGATTACGATGTGGAGCGTGCCGAGAGTGGCATTATCTATGTTGACGAGATTGACAAGATCTCCCGCAAGGCAGACAACCCATCCATTACCCGTGATGTCTCTGGTGAAGGCGTACAGCAGGCACTGTTGAAGCTGGTTGAGGGTACAACAGCATCTGTGCCGCCACAGGGCGGAAGAAAGCATCCACAACAGGAGTTTTTGCAGGTAGATACCAGCAAGATTCTCTTTATCTGTGGCGGTGCCTTTGCCGGGCTGGACAAAATTATTCGTGACCGCTCCGAGAAAAGTGGGATCGGTTTTGCTGCCGAGATCAAGAGCAAGGATGATGAACGTTCTGTTGGTGAGGTGCTGGAGGATGTTGAGCCAGAGGATCTGATCAAGTACGGATTGATCCCGGAGTTTGTTGGCCGTCTTCCCGTAGAGGCAACTCTGAGAGAGCTGGATGAGGATGCGCTGGTCAAGATTCTGACAGAGCCGAAGAACGCCCTTACCAAACAGTATGGAAAACTCTTTGAGATGGAGGGGGCAGAGCTGGATATTCGCGAGGATGCCCTGCATGCTATTGCCAAAAAGGGGATCAAACGCAAGACTGGTGCTCGTGGCCTGCGCTCTATTCTTGAGCATGCGCTACTTGATACCATGTACCATCTCCCATCCCAGGAGGGTGTTGAGAAGGTGGTGGTGGATGCCACTGTTATCAATGATAAATCAGAGCCGCTGCTTATCTTTGAGGGGGGCGAGCAGGAAAAGCTGGCTGTCGCTGAGTAGTACCTAATACTCCATGGGAACAGAAGACAAGAGTGTAGCTCCAGTTGATCCTTTAATGCAGGAGTACTCACTGCTTCCACTGCGCGATGTTGTGGTATATCCACATATGGTGATCCCACTATTTGTTGGGCGTCCCCGTTCCATCGCGGCTCTGGAATCAGCGATGGCGGAAAATAAAAAAATTCTTCTGGTGGCACAAAAGAGTGCAACTGAGAATGAGCCATCCATAAGCGACCTGTTTAATGCAGGTACAGTTGCCACCATTCTCCAGCTACTGAAATTGCCTGATGGGACCGTCAAGGTTCTGGTGGAGGGTAAAAATCGTGCACTGATTCACCATATCGATGAGGATCATGGGTATATGCGTGCCCAGGTTTCAGTTCATCGTGGAGAGATTGTTGGTGGTGTTGAGGTTGATCTGTTATCCGGCTCCATTCAGAGTCAGTTCGAACACTATGTAAAAATGAACAAGAAGATTCCTCCAGAGGTTTTGACCTCACTGGCTGGAATTGATGATCCTGGCCGTCTCAGTGATACGGTGGCGGCGCATATGACGCTTAAAATCGATGAGAAACAGCAGCTGCTGGAGACCTTCGATGTGCAGGAGAGGATGGAAAATATTCTCTCCATCATGGAGGGTGAGCTCGATATTCTTGAGGTGGAGAAGAGGGTGCGGGGTAGGGTCAAGAAACAGATGGAGCGTAATCAGCGTGAGTTCTATCTGAATGAACAGATCAAGGCGATCCAGAAAGAGTTGGGTGAATCTGAGGATGGAACCAACGAGATGGATGAGTTGGAGGGAAAGATCAAGAAGGCCGAGCTGTCAGAGGAGGCCCAGGCAAAAGCTGACTCCGAGCTGAAGAAGCTGAAGATGATGTCTCCCATGTCTGCTGAGGCGGCAGTTGTCCGTACCTATCTTGAGACCTTGATAGGCGTTCCATGGAAGAAGAGCTCAAAAGTTCGTGGTGATCTGGCCCGTGCAGAGAAGATATTGAATGAAGACCACTACGGTCTGGAAGAGGTGAAGGAGAGAATTCTTGAGTACCTTGCAGTACAGAAGCGTGTAGGCAAGATCAAAGGGGCAATTCTCTGTCTGGTTGGTCCTCCAGGGGTTGGCAAGACCTCGTTAGGGCAATCAGTTGCCCGTGCTACCAGTCGTAAATTTGTACGGATGTCACTTGGTGGGGTTCGTGATGAGGCTGAGATTCGTGGGCACAGGCGAACCTATATAGGGTCAATGCCGGGTCGGATCATCCAGAATATGAGCAAGGCGGAGGTGAGAAACCCACTGTTTCTGCTGGATGAAATAGACAAGATGGCAATGGATTTTCGTGGTGATCCGGCATCGGCTCTGCTCGAAGTGCTTGACCCCGAGCAGAATAGCACCTTTGGCGATCACTACCTTGAGGTGGACTATGATCTCTCTGATGTGATGTTTGTGGCAACCGCCAATAGTATGAATATACCCGGCCCTCTGCGTGATCGCATGGAGGTGATCAGAATTCCTGGCTATACCGAGGAGGAGAAGCTCAATATTGCGCGCCAGTACCTGATTCCAAAGCAGATGAAGGATAACGGTCTCAAGGCCAAAGAGGTGACCATAAGTGTTGGTGCAGTCCGTCAGATGGTACGACACTACACCAGAGAGGCTGGGGTCAGAAATCTTGAGCGTGAGATATCCAAGGTATTACGCAAAGTGGTCAAAGAGCTGGTTCTCAAGGAGCAGAAGGGCAAGGTATCTGTCTCTATCCGTAACCTTGAGCACTATCTTGGGGTCAAAAAATTCCGTTTTGGACTGGCCGAGAAGAATGATCAGATTGGCCAGGTTACTGGCCTTGCATGGACCGAGGTTGGTGGAGAGTTGTTGACCATAGAAGGGGCTGTAATGTCTGGAAAAGGCAAATTCTCGGTGACCGGTCAGCTCGGTGATGTCATGAAAGAGTCCATTCAGGCTGCGATGACGGTGGTGCGTAGCCGCTCCTCCGCATTGGGAATCAAATCATCCTATTACGAGAAAAGTGATATCCATATCCATGTGCCGGAAGGGGCTATTCCCAAGGATGGGCCAAGTGCGGGGATAGGGATGTGTACAGCACTGGTTTCCGTGCTTACCGGTATTCCGGTTCGTGCAGATGTAGCAATGACAGGTGAGATTACCCTGCGTGGAGAAGTGTTGCCTATTGGTGGGTTGAAAGAGAAGATGCTGGCGGCTCATCGTGGTGGAATCACTACCGTACTGATACCTGAAGAGAACAGAAAGGATCTCAAGGAGATTCCGGAAAACATCCTCACTGACATTGAGGTAAAACCGGTCAGATGGATTGATGAGGTGTTGGAGATTGCGTTGCAGTTTTCACCGCAACCACTGGACGAAAAAGAGCAGCAGGACGAGAAAATAGAGGAGTCCGGTAGCGGTGCGGAAAACAGCCATGAGTCATCTGTTAGACAGACTCACTAAAGGCAAAAAAACAGTATAAAAGTGATATTTAAGCTAGTAATGAGTCATGGTATATCGTAGACTAGCGCGCGCTATCTGAAGACAGATAGGGTGCTTAGCTCAGCTGGGAGAGCATCGCCCTTACAAGGCGAGGGTCGCAGGTTCGATCCCTGCAGCACCCACCAAATAATGTGTTGTAAAAATTGTGGAGCGGTAGTTCAGTTGGTTAGAATACCGGCCTGTCACGCCGGGGGTCGCGGGTTCGAGTCCCGTCCGCTCCGCCATATACCAAGGGCGTGCCTGATCTCAGGTGCGCCCTTTTTTTATCTATTTTTTGAGTTTTGTTGAGGAAGGAAACAGACCATGTTGCAGAGTATTCACGATCAGGCACAGAGTTGGGTTGCATGGGTTATCGTCGGGTTGCTGATTATTCCATTTGCACTGTGGGGCATTAACTCCTATTTTGATGGGGGTTCAGGTGCGGTTGTTGCAGAGGTAAATGGGACAGAGATAAGTCTAAATGAGTATCAACGTTCGCTACAGCAGCAGCGTCAGAGAATGCGCCAGTTGATGGGGGCAGATTATCGCCCGGAGATGTTGGAAGATCCACGTATGCGTCGTGCGGTACTGGATGCGATGATCGAAAACGATCTATTGAATCAGGCAGTAGATGGTGATGGCTTCCGCATTGGTGATGAGTTGCTCTACTGGCAGCTGCAGCGTACCGAGGCCTTTCGTGGAAATGATGATAAATTCAGTCAGGATATCTACAAACAGGTTCTCTCCTCACAGGGCATGAGCCAGCCATTTTTTGAGAGCAGAATACGCTCTGACCTGATGCAGTCTCAGCTTCTTACCGGTTTTCGTCAGGCCTCTTTTGTAACAGAGAGTGAGCTGCGTGAGGCTGTGCGTCTACAAGAACAGAAACGTTCACTACGTCTGCTTACTATTCCTGCATCAGTTGACAGGATTGAGAGCAAGGATGTTGGAGATGATGAGATTGCTGCGCAGTACGAGATAAACTCGGTTGCTTATGAGATTCCTGAACAGGTTAGTCTTGATTACATTTCACTGTCGGTGGCAGATCTTGCCGGGGATGTTCCGGTTGAGGTAGATGCACTACAGAAGCTATATGAGCAGCGCAAGGAGAGCCTGCTTGCAGATGAGGAGCGTCATGCACGACATATTCTGATTGAGCTGGCGGAGGGGGCTGATGAGGAGGCCACTGCAGCGGCTCAGGCTCGTTTGAATGAGGTGCAGGCCAAATTGGCTGCGGGAGACTCTTTCGAGGCCCTGGCAGAACACTATTCTGATGATCCCGGATCCGCAGCTGCTGGGGGTGATCTGGACTTCTTCCCTCGTGGCATGATGGTTCCAGAATTTGATGATGCGGTATTCTCCATGCAGGTGGGGGAGGTGTCTGAGCCGGTTCGTACTCCGTTTGGTTTTCATCTGATTCGTCTGGATGAGATTCAGGCGGAAGAGATTCGTACGTTTGAGGATGTTCGCGGAGAACTCAGTGCAGAGCTAAAACGCCAGACTGCTGAGGACCTCTTCTTTGAGTATGCAGAGACTATTGCCAATCTGGCTTATGAGCAGCCTGATTCACTGGATGGGGCAGCAGAGGCCGCAGGCCTGGTAGTCAGGCAGAGTGAGCTATTCAATCGCCAGGGGGCGACTAATGGAGTTGCCACAAACCCTGGAGTAATCAAGGCAGCATTCTCAGATATGGTTTTGGTAGATGGCAAGAATAGTGATCCGATAGAGCTGTCAGAGGACCATATGGTTGTTGTCAGAGTGCGTGAACACCGTCCAGCAACAAGAAAACCGCTAGAGAGGGTGCGTGCAGAGGTGGTTGATGCAATTCTTGCCCAGCGCGCAAGGGCTACTGCAAAGAACAGTGGAATGGAGCTTCTGGACAAGATTCAGAGTGGTGCTGTTGGCACAGACGCAGCTGCAGAGAGTGTGGCTCTGCAGTGGAGCGGGGTTGAACAGATCAACAGGAGTGATAAAACCATATCCTCAGAGGTTGTAGCACGAGCATTTCAGGTGAATCTGCTTAAGGGGCAGAAAGCGTATGCTGGCACCGAGTTGCGTGGAGGTGGTTATGCGTTGATTGAACTGCTGGCAGTTGAGGATGGTAGTTTTGAGGCCATGGGTGACAAACAGGTAGAGGTTATGCGTCGTGAGCTTGCAGACCGTAATGTGAAAAGTCACTATCAGAGCTATGTTGCCAGCCTGCGTAACCAGGCAGATATTAAGGTCTACGAGGATCAGTTAAACTAGAAAAACCCCTCCTAATCCTCTTTCCTGACTCCGTAGGTTGCCATTCCGGTGGTGTTGTAACCACCATCGACATAGGTGATCTCGCCGGTCATTCCGGAAGCCAGATCAGAGCAGAGGAAGGCGCCAACATTGCCAATCTCGTCAATTGTCACATTGCGGCGTAGTGGCGAGTTTTTCTCCGAGTAGTCGAGTAGCAGATTGAAGTCACCAATCCCCTTGGCCGCCAAGGTCTTGACTGGTCCTGCAGAGAGGCCATTAACGCGAATTCCATCAGGCCCAAGGTCGGCAGCCATTGCTCGTACAGCGGCCTCCAGACTGGCCTTGGCCAGCCCCATGACGTTGTAGTGGGGAATGGAGCGTATTGCACCCAGGTAACTTAGGGTCAACATTGAGCCCTTGCGCCCCTCCATCATCGGCAGGGCCTCACGGCCCAGTGCGGCAAAACTATAAGAGCTGATATCGTGGGCAACCTTGGAGCCCTCACGAGTTACCGAGTCGATAAAACGGCCATCAAGCTCCCCTTTTGGTGAGAAAGCTACTGAGTGCACCAGGCAGTCCAGTCCGTCCCAATGGGTAGCAAGAGTCTCAAATGTCTTCCTGATCTGGTCATCGCTGGAGACATCACAGGGGATGGTAATATCACTGCCAAGCTCGGCAGCAAATTTTTCAGCTCGGCCCTGCAGTTTATCACCCTGATAGGTGAGGGCAATTTCGGCCCCCTCACGGTGCATCGCCTTGGCAATACCCCAGGCAATAGAACGGTTACTGGCTACACCAACAACCAGCACTTTTTTACCTTGCATAAATCCCATTACAAATCCTCGTATACTGTCCAATCGTTCGGTTTTTATTCTGGTATTATCCAGTCTTTCAACAGAGCTTGTAGTAATCCAATTTTACACAGACATAGTGAGAAGTAACAGGATAAAAAGATGGGAATTGTCTGTTGCCCTGTGCGGCTGGCTACTATCTTCTGCCCTCCAGGCTAACTGGAATAATCCGTACCCTCAAGATGGGCTGGAGGAGCAGGTGCTCTACTCGTCATTCTCGGGGCGCCCCAAGCATCTGGATCCGGCACGTTCCTATAGCTCCAATGAGTACACCTTTATTGGGCAGATATATGAGCCTCCACTGCAGTATCACTATCTGAAGAGACCCTATCAACTGGAGCCACTAACCGCCTCCAGAATGCCGCAGGTCACCTATCTGGACAAGGATGGGAATGAGCTTCCAGGAGATGTTGAGGTGGAAGAGATTGCCTACTCTCTATACGAGATCTCGATAAGAGATGGGGTCAGCTATCAGCCACATCCAGCTTTTGCAAAAGATGAGCATGGTGGAGTGCGTTATGGTGATCTGACCGAGGACGAGCTGGCTGGAATCGAGAAGATGTCTGATTTCGCAGAGAGTGATTCCCGGCTGCTGACAGCAGCAGATTATGTCTATCAGATAAAACGGCTGGCCCATCCATCGCTCCACTCTCCGATTTTTGGTCTGATGAGAGAGCATATTGTCGGTCTTGGTGATCTGCGAGATGCTCTGAAGGAGACCAGAGACAACAACCCGGAAGAGTGGCTGGATCTGAGAGAATTTTCCCTGGAGGGGGTTGAGGTGGTGGATTCACAAACTTACCGGATCAAGGTGAATGGAAAATACCCCCAGTTTCTCTACTGGATGGCGATGCCATTTTTTGCCCCCATGCCGTGGGAGGCAGACCGTTTTTACTCTAATCCACTGCTTCATGAGAAAAATATAACTCTCGACTGGTACCCTGTGGGAACAGGCCCATTTATGCTGACGGTAAACAACCCAAATCGCAAGATGGTTTTGGAGCGTAATCCAAATTACCACTCCGACTATTACCCCGTTGAGGGTGAGCCTGGTGACCATGAGAGTGATCTGCTGGTTGATGCAGGAAAACAGATCCCGTTTCTTGACAGAATTGAGTTTAGTCTGGAAAAAGAGACCATTCCCTACTGGAACAAGTTTCTGCAGGGTTACTATGATTCATCCGGGATCAGCTCGGACAGTTTTGATCAGGCAGTACAGTTCTCTTCAGCTGGTGAGGCAGAGTTGAGTGGTGAGATGGAGCAACAGGGCATGCGTCTGCAGACATCTGTATCTACCTCAATCTACTATATGGGATTCAATATGGTGGATTCGGTTATTGGTGGGGATAGTGAACAGGCCAGAAAGCTGCGTCAGGCAATCTCAATAGCTGTGGATTACGAGGAGTACATCTCAATTTTTGCAAATGGGCGAGGTATTCCTGCCCAAGGGCCACTGCCAGCCGGGATTTTTGGCCATCAAGAGGGGAGAAGCGGGGTTAATCAGACAGTCTACAGTTGGAGTGGTGGCAAGCCAAAACGGCGTTCGCTGGATGAGGCTAAACAGTTGTTGGCCGAGGCCGGTTATCCAAAAGGACGTGACCAGGAGAGCGGCAAGCCATTAACCCTCTATTTTGATGTAACTGCCAGCGGCCCGGATGACAAGGCACGCATGGACTGGTATCGAAAGCAGTTTGAGAAGATAGATCTACAGTTGGTGGTTCGTAATACCGACTACAACCGTTTTCAGGACAAGATTCGTACTGGTAGCGCCCAGATCTATCTATGGGGATGGAATGCAGACTACCCTGACCCCGAGAACTTTCTGTTTCTCCTCTATGGACCAAATGCCAAAATTGGCAAGGGTGGAGAGAATGCATCCAACTATGATAACCCCGAGTTCAATCTCCTCTTTGAACAGATGAAGAATATGGAGAACAGTCCTCAGCGGCAGCAGATAATCAAAAGGATGGTCTCCCTGCTGCAGCATGATGCACCATGGGTATGGGGTTTTCACCCCAAGAATTTTGGTCTCTACCACCGCTGGTATCAAAATACCAAGCCAAATCTTATGGCTAACAACACCCTGAAATATGTGCGTGTTGATCAGGGCGAGCGTGCCAGGCTGCGTGACGAGTGGAACCGCCCAGTGCTCTGGCCTCTGTGGGGAGGAGGGTTATTGCTGTTGATTATGGTGGTGCCGGCATGGTTGGGTGTGCGCCGCAAAGAGAACTCATCACTGAGAACAGTGGAGCATGTTGGTTCTACAGAGGCGGGGCGTTTGGAGGTTATTGAATGAGCACGGTAAAGATATGTTGAACTACATTCTGCGTCGCATTCTCTACGCCTTCCCGATTCTGGTTGGAGTCAACCTGCTTACCTTCTTCCTCTTCTTTGTGGTCAACACCCCTGATGACATGGCACGTATGCATCTGGGGATGAAGCACGTAACCGAGGAGGCGATAGAGAACTGGAAACAGGAGAGGGGGTATGACCGTCCACTACTCTGGAACGAGGCGGCGTCCGGTAGTGAAAAGATGACCGATACCCTGATTGTCTCCGAGTCCGTCAAACTCTTCCGTTTTGATTTTGGGGTGGCTGATGATGGACGCAATATTGGAGGAGACATCAGACAGCGAATGGGGCCAAGTCTGGCAATAGCTGTGCCCATCTTCATGATCGGGCTCTTCACTAATATCACCTTTGCCATGTTGATGGTCTTTTTCCGTGCCACCTACCTTGATCTCTCGGGAGTGGTGCTGACGGTAGTATTGATGTCTATCTCTGGTCTTTTCTACATTATTGGTGGGCAGTTTGTGGTTGGTAAACTGATGCATCTGGTTCCGATATCCGGTTATGAGGGGGGGCTGGATGCGTTTCGATTTGTGATCCTGCCGGTGGCGATAGGGGTGATCTCGGGCATCGGCTCAGGGACCCGCTGGTATCGCACCATCTTTCTTGAGGAGATGGGAAAAGATTATGTTCGTACTGCCCGTGCCAAGGGGTTGCCAGAGTCCAGGGTGCTGTTTCACCATGTGCTGAGAAATGCGATGATCCCTATCCTTACCGGTGCGGTGGTTGTGTTGCCTCTGCTCTTTATGGGAAGCCTGATTACGGAGTCATTTTTTGGAATTCCCGGGCTTGGTAGCTACACCATCGAGGCTATCAATGCCCAGGACTTTGCCATTGTCCGTGCGATGGTTTTCCTCGGGGCCGTGCTCTACATCATCGGGCTGCTACTGACAGATCTCTCCTATACCCTGGTTGATCCACGGGTGAGGCTGTCGTAATGGCTGAGATATACGCCTGGATTGGGGGCAAGCCACTTTTCCTCTGGACAGACATGTTGATCTGGCTACTGGTTGCAGTCATTTTTTTTGGAGTCTCACACACCCGTAAACACCCACATCTGCTGGAGCCGTGGCATCGGGTGGCAAAAAGCCGACTGGCCATGGGGTCACTTGTGGTGTTACTGGTGTATGTAGTGATAGGGTTAATGGATTCCATTCACTATCGTCCAGCTATGGAACAGGGTGAGCAGGGAGAGGAGGTTCACTATGCGGTTGAGGCCAGAACCTTGCTGGACTGGACGGTTGGTGGGTTGCGAGAAAATAGTGAAAAGAGCTACTCGGCACCCATGGCAACACATCTCTATGTGCGAGAGATGGTGGAGGCTCCAGATGGCGCAGTAAATCGTGACTTCCCGCGACTGAAATCTGGTGGCGCCCATCTGCAAGATCCCCAGCAGCGCGGCGCTGACCTTCTTGATAATCTTATGTTGGGCACTGTCAAGGGGGTGCTGCTCTGGATTGGAATTGCTCTTTTATTGGCGCTGTTGATCAGCAGGAAACGGGGTGACCGGTCCTCTCTGCGCTGGATGGCGGATGTCACCAGAGGAGATACAGCGACCCCATGGAAAACAGTTCTGTTGATCACAGCCATAGTCTCAATACTGGTGATGCTCTCCATTCAGATCGGGGTTAAGTACCATATACTTGGAACCGACAAAGTGGGGCAGGATGTCTTTTACCAGGCAGTAAAGAGTATACGTACAGGGCTGGTGATTGGAACTCTGACCACCCTTATCATGCTTCCATTTGCGATTCTGTTGGGGATCATGGCCGGCTTCTTCCGGGGCTGGATAGATGATGCGATTCAGTACATCTACACCACGCTAAACTCTATTCCAGGGGTGCTGCTGATTGCCGCAGCCATCCTGATGATTCAGGTCTATATAGACAATAATGCCGCACTTTTTGAGACCACCGAGGAGCGTGCCGATCTGAGACTGCTCTTCCTCTGCATTATCCTCGGGGTTACCAGCTGGACCGGCCTCTGCCGACTGCTACGCGGAGAGACTCTCAAGCTGCGCGAGATGGACTACATCACGGCTGCCCATGCATTTGGGGTGAAGAATCTGCGTATCATCACCCGTCATATCCTCCCCAACGTGATGCATGTAGTGCTGATCTCGGTAGTGCTTGATTTCAGTGGTCTGGTATTGGCCGAGGCTGTGCTCTCCTATGTGGGGGTCGGAGTTGATCCCACCATGTATAGCTGGGGTAACATGATCAATGGGGCTCGCCTCGAGATGGCAAGAGAACCGGTGGTCTGGTGGACGCTGCTGGCATCGTTCCTCTTCATGTTCACTCTGGTGTTAGCGGCAAATCTCTTCTCCGATGTGGTACGAGAGGCATTTGATCCTCGTCTGCAGAGAGGAGAGAGATGAGTCTCAAGGTATCCAACCTTCAGGTCTGGTTCTATACACGGCATGGAGCTGCTCGGGCTGTAGACGGGGTGTCGCTGGAGATCAACAATGGGGAGACCTTTGCCCTGCTGGGCGAGTCCGGATGTGGCAAATCAATTACTGCTCTCTCAATAATGCAGCTGCTTCCAGAGGCTCCACTGGCACGACTGCGTGGCGATATATTGCTGGATGGAGAGAATCTGCTTGATCTGCCAGAGCGCAAGATGCGCAAGGTTCGTGGCAGACGTATTGCGATGATATTTCAGGAGCCGATGACCTCTCTCAATCCGGTACTGAGTGTAGGCGACCAGGTGGGCGAGGTACTACAGCACCACTTTGGGGTAAAGGGGGCGGAGCAACGCAGGCGGGTAATTGAGCTGTTAGAGGATGTCGGCCTGCCGGATCCGGCACAACGGATTGATATCTATCCCCATCAACTCTCCGGTGGAATGAAACAGCGGGTGATGATTGCCATAGCACTTGCGGCGGAGCCTGATATCCTGATTGCCGATGAGCCCACAACCGCACTGGATGTAACTATTCAGGCACAGATTCTGAAGCTGTTGCGGCGCCTGCAGAGAGAGCGGGGGATGGCGATCCTGCTTATTACTCACGACCTTGGGGTTGTGGCAGAGATGGCTGACCGGGTTGCGGTGATGTATGCCGGTCAGCTTATAGAGCAGGCACCACGCGCCCCATTTTTTGCGCATCCCAGCCATCCATATACCCGTAGACTGTTTGCTGCGATCCCGGATAGCCGCAAACGCAGTCAGCCACTCTCCATGTTGCACGGCACCGTACCGGTATTGACCCAGGAGTTTCGTGGATGCCGTTTTCACAACCGTTGTGACCGTGGTTGGGAGCTCTGTACCGAGAGCTCTCCAAAATGGTTTCCAACCAGCAAGGGGCAGGCGGTACGCTGTCACCTGTTTGATCCAAAGCTGGAGCTGGCGGATCAACGAGATAGTGGTGAGCAGACCGCTGCCGACTCATACCATTCAGCGGAGAGCAGCGATGACGGTTCTGCGCTGCTAAAGGTAGAGGGGCTGAAGGTTCACTTTCCGGTAAAAAAAGGTCTCTTTCACAAGACAGTTGGCTATGTAAAGGCGGTCGATGGGGTGGATCTCTCAATTGGCGCTGGCAGGACTGTAGCGCTGGTTGGGGAGTCTGGCTGTGGCAAGACCACGGTAGGAAAATCAATTCTGCGACTTCTTGATACAACTGCTGGATCCATAATTTTTGACCGGGTTGATCTTGGGGCGTTAGAGGGTGATGAGCTGAGAAAAATCCGTTCCGATTTTCAGATGATTTTCCAGGATCCATACGCATCAATGAATCCACGCATGATGGTGGCAGATATTATTGGTGAGGGGATGGATTCTCTGTTGGAGGAGAGTGGCAAAAAAAGGGTGAGTGAGCTGCTGGAGGAGGTTGGCCTTACTGCAGAGATGGCTGGACGCTATCCACACGAATTCTCTGGTGGACAGCGTCAGCGGATCGCCATTGCGCGAGCACTTGCAGTAAATCCCCGGCTGCTGGTCTGTGATGAGCCAACCAGTGCACTGGATGTCTCGGTGCAGGCACAGATTCTGAATCTGTTGCGCAGACTCCAGCAACAACAGGGTATCTCCTATCTCTTCATTACCCATAACCTCTCTGTTGTCTCCTGGTTTGCCCAGGAGGTTGCGGTGATGTATCTCGGCAAGATAGTGGAATATGGAACAGTGGAGGAGGTGATGACAAAACCACTCCATCCATACACCCAGGCACTGTTGTCGGCTGTCCCGGTAATCAACCAGGAGAGTGGGCGTGAGGTTATTCAGTTAGAGGGGGATCAGGCCTCCCCAACCAACCCTCCATCCGGGTGCCCATTCCATCCGCGCTGCCCACAGGCGCTAGAGCGCTGCAGCAGCGAGGTCCCTGTTCATAGAGAGGTTGGTGATGGCCATCGAGTCTCCTGTCTGCTGGTTGATGTGACTGCTTAAGCAGACACCCTGGATCCTGCAACCCCACCCTTCATTTTCAGCATCCCCTTGTAGATCATCGGAAACTCCTCAACCACGGACTGCTGCACACAGTCGCGTTGCAGCAACTGATCCCGCCATGCGCACACCTTGGGAAGGTTTTCACAGGTGTGGATCGAGGCCAGCTTCTCCAGCAGATTCAGGCGCATAAATAGTGGGGCAAATGCCGCGTCAACAAGAGAAAACTGCTCCCCATTAAAGAACGGGCTACTCTCAAGAACCTCCTCAAGTTTGGCCAGACGCCCCCTCATGGTCTCGACAGCATCATCAAACTCCTCTGTGTCTGCTGAGGTATTAAGGGTGAATAGAACCTCAAGACATGATGATGCATACTCAATCCAGCTCCGGTTTCTGGCCCGCTGAAAGGCATCTTCGGGATGCAGAGACCCTGCGGTGGTCTCATCGATAAATTCGCTTATCACTGCAGACTCAAACAGCACCTCACCATCCACCTTCAACAACGGTACCTTTCCCAAAGGGGAGATCTGCAGGAACCACTCAGGTGGATCGGCAAGATCAATATAGGTGATTCTGTACGGAACCTGCTTCTCTTTCAGGGCGATAACTGCACGCTGAACATAGGGGCAGAGCTTGAAACTGACCAATTCGAGATCCATATTTGGTATCCTCCTCCGGTAATGTTTATAGGGAATATCTTTTCAGGAATTGTAAATGAGTAGGGCTCGATTGTCTGCGCCATTCTTGCTGGTTGTAGCGCTTGCGATAGTGCTTGTCGGCTGCATTCCCGGGCAGACGCGCTATCAGGATATTGGAAGTGGGGGCGGGGAGTTTAGTGTCAAGATGTTGGCAAAGTCGGACATGAGCAGGGTTGCCGAGCTGGGGCAGCGAGAGGTATTGAAGTCGCTGCGAAAGATGATGGTCCATCTCTACAATGCAAACCCAAGGCAGCTCAATCGGGGACGCTCCCAAGAGCAGACTAAATATACAGTTCAGAGCAGCGTAAAACGGATATTTGGCCAGCAGATGCGCTGGAACTTTCCCGAATTTGGTGGGGTGAAGGGCAACCAGATACTTCACCTGACCTTCGACAAGGACTACAAGGGAGACAGGGTGCTCGCCCTTACCTCTGCCCTGGTCTCCATGACCATGCGCTCCTACAATGGAACTACCCAGCTCTATATGCTGGATCAGCTTGATCCTCAAAAGATCTACAACAGTGCCCGCAATTTTGAGGTTGCCCTGAAAATGGTGGATATCTACCCCTATCTAAAGCAGAGCGGCAGTCAACATATAACCACCATGATAGGGCGAGCAACAGCAAATCAGGATCTGATAGCGATCCTGGTTGCAGACCACCTTAATCGACAGTTAACAGGCGTTGCCCAGTCTGTGGTAACAACTCTGCTACTCCCCATATAGGAAAGGGGGTCAGGTCTGCGTTTTTACTGTTATTTGATGCTATCGCCAAATAACAGTAAAAACGCAGACCTGACCCCCATTTGAGTTTCATTCAGCTTGATTGGATGGTGGAAAAGGGGTATAATTAAAGCATTTACTAAAACGGTTGATTATGTCACCACTATTTAGGTATAACATCATGAAATATATTGTAAAAACAGTTGCCATTGTTACAGCGATGGCACTTTCTACAGCAGCTTCGGCATTCTGGAATCCAAAAGATTGGGACATGAAGGATGGCTGGAACAAAAACAGTGGCTCTGACCACCCACTTGCACCATTTGGTTGGGGCAGCAAGGATGGACGTGGCCCATTTGGAGGCGAGAATGGCTGGGGCGCCATGGACTCCATGGTAGATAGCATGGGTATGGGGGACGCTATGAGCGACATGAATACCGATGTAGAGTGGGACCTGAATCTTGATACCAAACTTAAGGGACAGGCTCAGGCTGAAGGAAAGGGAAATGGCAAGAGCGAGTCAAAGGCTCGCAACCGTGCCCGTTCTGATTTCCGTAAAGACAATCGCAGAAGATACTATCCCGGATATAACCAGCCACCGGTTGCCCCATACGGATATGGCCCTGCACCTTACGGGAATTACGGATATGGTCCATCACCATACGGCCAGATGGGGCCATCAGGCCAAATGCCATTTGCCCCAGCAATGCCGCCACAGATGATGCCTCCACAGATGATGGCGCCACCTCGTCAATACTGGAGATGATAGACGGGCACACTACCTAACAGAAAAGCCCTCAGATGAGGGCTTTTCTGGTTTTGTGAGATGTCGTTATTACCCCCAGCGGTTGATCTTCTCTATCAGCTCCTTCATGGTGAATGGTTTGTAGAGCACATCGTTGATCCCGGACTTTTGGTAATTTTCGTTCGCCTCTTGGTGGGTGGCTGCAGTCAATGCAATGATCGGCAGGTCAGGGTGGCTCTGCCTGATTATATGCGAGGCCTCAAATCCATCCATCACCGGCATCTGTAGATCCATCAGAATAATGTCATATTGGTTGGAGTTATCATTAACCTTGTTAACAGCAGTCTCACCGTTCTCGGCAATCTCTGGTTTGCATCCAATGTGTTCAAGCAGTTTGCTGGTTACCATCTGATTAGCCAAAACATCCTCGACAATCAGTACCCGGCATCCTCGGTTGATGACACCCGAAGTTA
>JACKQG010000289.1_pt1 | contig 74068 bp, 50 predicted proteins | sample 8237621 | NCBI WGS metagenome assembly JACKQG01 (sample SAMN15677084, study PRJNA649215) | marine metagenome | biome: marine; feature: Black Sea; material: saline water; isolation source: suspended particulate matter (SPM) from the Black Sea western gyre | collected 2013-06-09/2013-06-10 | depth... | reverse complement strand
TTTCGCGCTCGACTCAAGGTAGGAGCCGTATGAGGTAAACACTCACGTACGGATCTATGCGGGGGGCCGCTGGCAACGGCGGTCCCTACCGCGATTTCACTTGCTTGGCTTTAGTGTTACTGTTGGGCTTCGTTTGTTTTCTGGAAGACCCTGATGACCTTTCTAATCTCGAACCAATGCGAGTAGGCGGGCCCTATCCGGCTGTCGAATATGAGTTGAAAGTCCAGTGGGACGCTCAACGGGAGATTCTTCACAGTCGAATCGTAATCCTTCGAGACATTGAAACGCATCCGAAGAACGTCCGCTACGATGCGGCGGGGCAACTTGAAGTCGAGAGGCTATTTGCCGAGGCGTTTCTTGATCTACATCGCCAAGGTCGTTAGTGCCGCTCCTTCGCATTGCGTCACTGACTTCACAACAATCAAGAAGTACAACCAGCTTCATCGTTCGCGTCGTTCCGCTACAGATTTATTCCCAGCGAGGATCGCATCGCGTTTCTCCTGGAATAATTCTAACCAGCTCAACGTGAGAGCTTCGCCAATCGTTTTTGGAGGGCGGTACTCGTCGGGCGTCTTGCCCCAGTAGAAACCGATCCAGCCCGTCGCATGTTGACGTGACTCGTCGATGAATTGACCAAGCTCCTCCGCGCCACACTTCAGCGTGAATGTTTCCTCGATGACAACCGGCTTTCCGACCGCTGCAAAGCCTTTTAGAGTTTCGATGGCTTCATCGACTTTGCCTTTCTCGGGATAGAGGTGCATGGCAATGAAATCGAGATCGTCGGCGATCTGCTCCGGGACGAACCCGGATGTCAGGCCCGGACGATCCAAGCTCCATGGCACTAAGCCAACCGTAATCAAAGGTCGCTCGTCGTGGTTGCGGATCGCGGGAACGAGCGTGCGGATCCATTGTTGCGCGATCTCATGTCGCGCACGCCCCTTTGTTTCGAGCGTGATGAACTGAACGAAGTGCTTGCCGGCGAAGGCGCCGCCGAGCCAATCGTCTCGTTTCTTTGCCCCGCCCACGACTGGCTCGTTCATCAGGTCGTAACAGAAGATCGCCGGACTTGCGGAGCACGTCTGAGCCACCGCTTCCCAGAACGCAGCTTGCGCCGCCCAACGTTGCTGTTCGCCGAGCTTGTTGTACCAAGACGGCACATCTTGTTTGTGGTAGCAACCAAGACCGGTGATGTCGAGATACAGACCTGTCGACTCAGCAAGCTTGACTAATCGCGCGAGTTGTTCCAGAGAATGTTGCCGAGGTTCGGTTGGACTCTCCATAAACTTACCGAACTGAAGATGAATGCGAACGACGTTGGCACCAAGCTGCTTCATCTCTTTGAAAGCCGATTCAACGGTTGACCACTGGTCGTCCCAGTAATCTTCGATCAGTTTTCCGTCGCCCTCGTGATCGTAATTGAACCCCCACGGCACAAAAGACGCTCCGGAATCGGTGAGTACAAACCCTTTGCCATCGTGGGAGACTTTCACCCACTCTAGTTCCGCGGCAGTACCGTGAGCTGCGACACTGATAAAAAGGAACGCACCAACAAGTCGAGTGTGTGGAGATCGCATGATGGAGGCGGGTATCCTGTAGTGGCTTGCGAATGCTGTTTGAAGTTTCGCCTTTAGGTGGGCGGGGGCCGTTAAGTGTATAGTGTAACCGCCCAGGAACAGCATATCACGGCGCGTTACGCCGGAAGAAATACAGCATCGGTTCAAGGTGATGCTCGACGACGCAAATGACCACGGCGAGGCGCAGGAGTCGTTATGAAGAAGACTAGCGTTTATCTACTGACCGTTACTTGCCTCGTCTTCCTTCGGGCGGACTTAGAAGGAGCGGAACGGCCTCAGCCATTAATCGTGGCCCACCGTGGTCTGCTGCGTCACGCTCCCGAAAATACGCTGGCGAACTTCCGTGCGTGTCTCGAACTCCGACTTGGCTTCGAGTTTGACGTGGCGCGAACTAAGGATGGGCACTTGGTCTGCATCCATGATGACACCGTCGAACGAACGACGAACGGAACGGGAAAAGTCTCTGAACTCACGCTGGCTGAAATTCAAGAACTCGATGCGGGCAGTTGGTTCAATGCGAAGTTTGCCGGCGAGAAAGTTCCGACCGTCGAAGAAGTTCTGAAGTTAGTTGCCGAGTTCCGTCAGCATGATGTGTTGATCGCCGTCGATTTGAAGGCCGAGAATGTCGAAGAAGATGTCGTACAACTCGCCGAGAAGCACATGGTTTTGAATCGGCTACTCTTCATCGGCAGAACAATTTCTGAGCCGGGCGTTCGAGAGAATATCAAGGAAGCCTCCAAAGACGCCCAAACGGCTGCCGTCGCGAACGATGTCGCTGAGTTCTCGAAAGCGCTCGCAGAACCGAACGCCGATTGGGTCTACTTTCGATTCGTGCCGCGCAGAGGTCAAATGGGAGACGTGCATCAAGCCGGAAAACAAGCCTTCATCGCGGGGGCCACTGTCAGCGGGAATCGTCCTGAGAATTGGCGGCGCGCGACCGCGGCTGGAATCGACGCCATCTTGACTGATTACCCGTTGTATTTACCAACAGCACTCAGCCTCTTGAACGAAACAGAGTGACGTCCAACTGAAATCCTTGCGTCGATAACAGGAGAAGCAGACTCGTGGAACTCGTCGATGTCACCGTGTATTACCTCGAAATGCTTTCGCCGTCGCGGCAATCAGTGCCGAGTCCTCGCGATGGTCTCGCTGTTCTGCATGTGAAAGCGCCATCGGTCCCATATTACAGATTTCTCTATAAGGCAGTCGGTGAGGACTACCGCTGGCACAGTCGTCGAGATCTCTCGGACGACGATCTGGCGAGCATCATTCATCATCCGGCAAACGAGGTGTATGTTCTGCACGTGGATGGATCGCCAGCGGGATTCGCCGATCTGAATCGTCGCCAGCCGGATGATATCGAAATGGTGCAATTCGGACTGTTCGGCGACTTCATCGGACAGGGCTTAGGAAAGTGGTTCCTCCAGTGGATCGTCGACGAAGCATGGAGCTACAAGCCGAAACGCTTTTGGCTGCACACTTGCTCGCTAGATCATCCGGCCGCTTTACCAAACTACGAGAAGGCCGGGTTCGCGGAGTACAAGACCGAAGAGATACGCAGGGAAGCATGAGCAATAATTAGGAGTGCGACCATGATTGAGTTTGAATACCTTTACCAGGGCATCTGCGGACTCGCAAATTCTCACAAGGCGAGCACGCTGGCCGGGCATCTAGGAGCGGCCGTCGCCGCTGGATACTTTTTCGGTGAAGACCAAGCTGATTTACCGGACGAGGTCTACGGTGGGATCGAAAGTGAACTAAAACGAGTGATCGGTGGCGAGGAAGCGCTTTGGTTCAATGCCAAGAAGGCCGGGATCACGTCACAAGAGTTGTTCGATCCCTTGCCGAAGGAGCCTGCAAAACCGGATTCAATAAGTTCGATCGCGACTGCACTTTCGAAAAATGTCGGCGAGACGAGGCAATCGGGGCACAATATCATCTTCGCCTCGATTGCGATTCGCGCGTTGCACGACCACGAGGAGTATGCCACGCCACAGGTCGTCGCGGGAATTCGCAAGTTAACTGAGGGATTCAACGGCGTTCATGCCGGTCGAGGTTACTACGGGAAGAACCAAGGCTGGTTGAACGGGAATCAAGTCAAGGTTGATGCCGACAACGACTTCCCGATGTATGAGTCGATTCAACAGATGGTGGATGTCACGATCACTGAACTCGTCGACACGGCGGCAATCAGGAGGCAGGGCTTTGGAGGTCTGTGGCATATTATCAACCATGCAGCCGCCATCTCGGAGCTTAATCGCCTTGGCTATAAGGGCGTCGCAGCAATGGCGTTGCCAGCGCATCACGACCACATCCGATTGTGGCGTTCTTTGCCTGACGTCGAAAGCGAACTGGGCGCCGTCGTTAAAGCGGAACACGATCCGCGCGAACCGGTTTACTGGGAGGGCATGCTGAAACGCGACGAGGCTCGACTGACGCATCGGATCAAGACGTTGTACGGCTTCTACACCATCAGGCAATTCATCGATGACGTCGTGACGCGTAAGAACGCGGAAGATGCGCTCTTATATCTGATGGCATAGCAAGGCACACGTTCTCGTTTGTGGGATACCATGAACCGGCACATATGGGTTTCCGCTCTCCGCGAGTCATGAACGAAGATTGGGCATCGGAACTGCCGACAAGCGCTACGTGGCTCGGCTTCCTGGCGAAGGAACGCAGTATCGTCTGGGCGTTGTTGAGCCGAAGTTGTTGCTTCCCTTTGGTAAATGCTTTCCCTACTTGAATCGTCAGTACCAGAGCCACGCTCCGTCTCGTGCCAATCACTTCGATTGAATGTACGATGACTACTTCGAGGTGGTCTGGATCATCTGGGTGTCTTCTTGTCGATCACGTCGAAATATCCCTTTCGTTGAGATGTCTCCGGTAAGCGGCAGGGCCGGGGAAACATTGGATACCCCCACGACTCCCAACAACGGGCCCATGTCGCGGTCAAAATCATGTTTTGCAACGGCCAGCACCATCATGAGCGGAATCGCGACGAACACCAACCGGATCGATCCCACGAGCCACGGCTTCCGGTCTCGGAGTAGCGACGTTTCTGTCACCCAACACAAGAGCGGGGCGAGCAGCATGACAATCGCACGCTCGGTCGAGAGGCGACCGAAAAAACGCCCAATGAACAACAGGCCGAACAAACCTACGACTCCGATTCCAAGGATTGCTGGCCAGCCGATGTTTGTTTGCGGGCTGGTGCGTTTCGAAACGAGCTTGGCTCCGATGCTCGTTGCCACGAGCGCTGCAGCCAACGGAATCGCCGCCGCGCCGCCCTTGATGTAGCCTGCCAGCATCACGGTCAGGCCGGCGCACTGGATCGACAGACATAGGGCCAATGGAATCGAAACTCCCGGGGAGCGCTCGGATAAACAGGAAAGCAGGCTCCACGCACCTGCTAACAATGCGCCGCACAGGGCCATTGCTAGGCTGGCCTGCCACAAGGTCCAGTCGTTATCAGAACGACTCAAGTAAACGGATCCGTGCAGCAAAATTCTTGGGATCGTGGCGGTCAGGCTTATTCGCAGGAACCACGCGACCCAGCGTGGCACGCGCTCGACTCCAGAGATCAATTCGATGATAAGTGCCAGCGGCACAACGATCGTTAGTAACCGGTCAAGGCCGTTCCTGGGTGGCCAAGCCAAATGCAAAGACAACACGGAGTAGCCCGCCGCGAGACCAACGCCAATCGCCAGGACGCACGTCGAATTCAACCAAGTCGCGATCGCCGACCGTCGCACCCCAGCCATCGCCAGTACGAAGGTTGCACTGACGATGGCGGCAGCCGCCGTCGCTTTCAAATACAACAGCGGCTCGGGCATCGTCTACTTTCGAACACCCTCACAGTCGATCAGGATCAAAGCTTCGTCGCCGATCGGTCCGATGGCGTTCTTGTCAAAACCAAAGTCACTGCGTTTGAGCGATAATTCAGTAGAAAACGCAACCCGTTTAACCTTTTTGAAATCATGCTCTTTGCCACCCATCAAGACAATCGTGACCTCTTTGGTTGTACCGTGCATCGTAAAGTCGCCGGTAACCGCGTATCCGCCTTTGATCGGTTTCACCTTCGTGCTTTTGAACTCGATCGTTGGGAATTGCTTTGCGTCGAAGTAATCGGGTTGTCGAAGATGTTCGTCGCGAGCTTCATTTGCGGTATCGACGCTGGCGACTTGAATCGTCAATGCAAAAGTTGACTTGGCGGGTTGATCGCGATCGATCGAGAACTTCCCTGAGACTTCATTGAATCGGCCATGAATCCAACTGATGTCAAGATGTCGTGCTTTGAAACTGACAGATGAATGTACGAGGTCGTAATCATACTCGTCCGCGGCAGACGCTGAATTGACGCTACCGAACGCAAGCAGTCCGCTGACCAGTGCAAGACAGGCGATTGTTGATACTCGACGCATAATCTCGTTCCTTCCGTTATGAATGTTGGAATTCTTTCTCCTTGCACCGTGTGCAAGTTCAAAGCTATCGTAAAACGTGGCGAGGCGCGAGTAAAGCGCCGCGAATCCAATACGATGAAATTTGGCTCGCTACCCCCACCGTTTTTCAAGATATCATGACGGTCTCATTGCTCGATGGAGCAAGCAAACTCACAACGACGAATGCTCGCGGCAAATGACTATCATGTCCCCAGCTTCTTCTTCAGATAGCCACTCGTGAGATGCTTGAGGACGTCCACCGGTTCGCAACTGTTGTCGTTGCCGTAATCGATGTCGACAGGACCGATGTCTTTGACGGCACGAATGGCGGATTTGTTTAGCTTTTTGTTCCGCTTACCAATTCCCACTAACGCTCCGAGCATTGCTTCACGGACCCACATTTGCTCGTCGTGGATGACGGCGCGGATGTGTGCAATGCGTTCGCTGAGATAGTCGTCGTCCATTCCCTTTGGGTTCTTCTTTGATAGTTCGTACAGTAATCCATACGCACATCTGCGCCGCATCGCATCTTTGCTGTCCATCCATTCTCGAGCTAACTCGAACGCGAAGGGTGCTTTGGCAAGCGTCGCATCACAGGAAGAGAATACGTGCGACAAATAACCGCCATGAAGGCTTTCGACTTGCTGCTCGGCTTGCTCGCGCGTTAGTTGCTTTGGATCATCGATAAGCAGACCGATGACTTTTGCATCATAGACGTCACTCTTCCATAGCTGTCGTGCGAGCTTGTGGTCTCGCCCGATTTGCTTTGCGAGCTTACGTAATTGCGTCAATCCAATGCCGAAGCTCTTGAGTTTCGTGTTCTTCTGCCCGCGTTTCTTCCAATGAGCAATACCGCGTTCGTTTTGATTCTCTTTGAGAAGTGCGAGAACTTTCGTTTTGGTCATTGCCATCGTGACGGTGCTCCGGTGCTAGACTTCGATGCTTAGCCAACTCAATTATGAAAGGTTGCTGGCATCGATTATTCGCTCTCGGTTCGCCTTCGCCAAGTACGCGTCGCGAAATGAAGAATTCTCAACGCTTCCGCTGATGCAGCCGCGAAATCGCCTTTCGGAGTTTAGTCTTTGGTCACGTCTTCCAGCATCTCTAACGCGTCCCACGCAGCGGGATAGCCCGCGTAAACGGCGACTTGAAAAAGTGCTTCGCAGATCTCCGCAACGGAAGCTCCGTTCCGCAACGCCATTTGCATGTTGAGTTTCAACGCGTTGTTGCGACCCAATGCGGCCAGCGCGCTGATGCTACACAACGACCGAGTCTTGAGATCAATGCCGCCCCGCGTCCATACTCGACCACCGACGACCGAGACGACCTCGGTCTCAAAGTCCGGGCAGACAGCTCGAAAGCGTGCGGTTAACGCCTCGATGTTCTCTTCCCCGACCATGCGGGCAAACTGTGCGTAGCCTTTGTCGTAGTCGTCGCTCACGATTGATTGCTCCGATGCTGGAGGTCAGGCGGGCTCTTGCGAGCTTCATCGCTGGACCCTTGTAAGTTGTTATTGATTCAAGTGATCCGAATTTACTCCCAGCTGACGGCGATTTCCACCGCCTACAGAACCGGTTACGCTGATCTCTTGCCGGATCGTCGAATTGGCTTCGCCGGTCGTTACAACAGTGTGCATCGACAACGAGTACCGCGAATAGGAGATCACCGCGTGTTAAGCGATCACCCGGAGTTCGAGGGCTTCCCCAAGCAAACGATCAAATTCCTGAAAGGCCTGCGAAAGAACAATAACAAGGAGTGGTTTACGAAGCATCGCGCCGCATACGACGAGTATTATGTGCCCGTCGCGAAAGCTTTCGCTGCAGAAATGGGCACAGCACTGAAAAAGATCTCGCCCGACGTCAACTGCGAACCGCGAGTTGGTGGTTCTTTGTTTCGGATCAACCGTGACATTCGTTTCAGCAAAGACAAGACGCCCTATAAGCCGCACATGGATATGTGGTTCTGGGAGGGCGGCACGAAGAGCATGGAAACCACGGGTTTCTTCTTTCGGTTGGCTGGCACTCATGTGATCCGTGGAGCGGGCATCCATTGCTTTTCCAAAGAGGGCCGCTCGCGATTTCTCGACGCGGTCGATAGTACCGAGGGTTCGAAGCTCGCGCGGGCAATCGCCAAGCTTGAGAAGAGCGGCTTTGTTGTCGGCGGCGACAAGCTAAAGCGAGTTCCTCGTGAGTACGACGCCGATCACGAATTGGGTGAGTTGCTCAAGCACAAGGGGTTGCATGTCTCGAGAGAGATTCCGCATTCCGGCGACCTTCATTCAAAGAAGTTCATTGTGGAATGTGTGAAAGATTACAGAGCCATGTGGCCCGTCTCGCGTTGGTTCGTTGAAAACGTATTGCTGCCTTGAGAGGATCGCGGAACAATCATTACGGTTCTGGCGTTGCTTCGAGGAAATGGGCCTTTGCAACATCCGCACTTACATTCAGAGCGCCAACGTCTTCTCGCTGGAGTTATCCGCAACCATTTGAAGTGGCCGTTGCTGCGGGCATGACATGGGAATCTCGTCGCGAGACAGGAACTTATCGGAAAATCGAAACGTAGTTGTCCCGAATCACGAATGGCGTTCGTCAATACAGTGAACGCGGTCGATGGAGGCCGCAAGAGTTAACAATTGTCCTCATGTTAGGAGTATTCAAAATGGCTAAGTTTCTCTTCGTTTATCGCAATGATTCGGAGCGACCTTGCGAGCAGCCGTCGCCAGAGGAAATGCAGACGATAATGGCGAAATGGGGCGAATGGTTTCAGCAAGTTGGCGAGGGGATCGTCAACGGCGGTGATGCACTGATGCCAACCGGCAAGACTGTCCGTGGCAGCACGGTCACCGACGGGCCTCTCATTGAAGCCAAAGAGTTGGTCGGAGGTTTTTCGATCCTTCAAGCCGACACTTACGATCAAGCGGTCGAATACGCCAAGACTTGCCCGATCATCGAGAATGGCGGTTCGGTTGAAGTTCGTGAGTTGGCGGGCTTCGATGAAAAGGGTGGCTAGTCATCTTGCGGAGATTGCGTTCAATGAACGAAGCGTCGGATCGATCTGGCGGAAGTATGGTGGCGGCTGCGGACGAAGAATTAACTTCGTCCGAGCCGCGTCAGTTAGTGGATCACTTCTTTCGGCATGAATACGCCAAACTGGTTGCGACGTTGACTCGCAAATTCGGTGTGCGGCATTGGGAACTGGTCGAAGATGTCGTTCAATCCGCACTGGAGCGGGCGCTCAATTCGTGGTCGCTGCGCGGGGTTCCAGAGAATCCAACGGCTTGGTTACACCGAGTTGCTTCGAATCTTGCGCTGGATACACTGCGTCGCGACTCCCGCTGGTACGAACTTGATTCGAGAGCCGACATCGCCTCGAAGCGCTCGAGTGTAGACTCAGACGCTGACGAGCTACAGCTTCAGGATGACATGTTGCGGATGTTCTTCGTTTGTTGTGACCCTGAAGTGCCCGCCGAATCGCAAGTCGCACTCGCCCTGAAGACCCTCTGCGGTTTTGGGAATCTTGAGATCGCACGAGCTTTATTAGCAACTGAGGTCAGCGTGGCTAAACGTGTGACCCGGGCGAAACAGAAGCTGCGTGAATCGGGTGTCGAGCCGGCAGATTTAACGCCCGACTCGCTGTCAGAACGACTTCCTGATGTGCAAGCCGTCGTATACCTGCTGTTCAACGAAGGCTACAGCTCGTCGATCGCCGACAAACTAATTCGCGAAGAGCTCTGCGAAGAGGCGGTACGGCTGGCGTTAGTGCTCGCAGAGCATCCTCAAACACGCGGCCCGCGTTCGGCAGCGCTTTTGGCGTTGCTGCTATTTCACGCCGCCCGCCTCGACGCCCGAATCGATAAGAGTGGCGCAATGCTCCTCCTGAAGGAACAGGATCGTAGCTTGTGGGATCATCGATTGTTGCTAGAAGCGTTTCGGTGGTTTCGACTTGCGACGTCGGGTGACGATGTTACTCGATACCATGCGGAAGCTTGGATCGCGGCCGAACATTGCCGAGCCGCCAGTATAAGCGAGACGAACTGGGAACGAATCGCCGCCGGCTACGATGTGCTGTGCTCGCTCGAATCGTCGCCCGTTCATGAGCTAAGCCGAGCCATCGCCATCGGTCATCGCGACGGGCCTGAGGCTGGACTCGAAGCGTTCTCAGCCATCAAGTCTGACAAACTCAAGAAGGATTACTACCTTTGGCACGCTACTCGCGCAGAACTAATGCGACAAACTGGCGATATCGAAACGGCGAAAACGTCGCTCCGGCAAGCCTGGAAGTTAGCCCCGACGAACGCCGAAAAGGAACTCATTTGTCGCAAACTCGATGAGCTGTCTTTGCCAGAGTGATCAATTTGGCGACTGGCTCTTCTTTGTGCCGTAGTTCGCCCCAGTGCCACGATCAACATCAATCATGAAGCGATCGTGTTGTCTTCGCTGGCACTGGTTGTACTCGTCGACTGAAGACTCTCCGCGATCTACGCCCGACTGAGATTCCATCTCTCTCTGGATGAAAGCCGAAAGCTGGACGAAATAGAACTGCGATTCACACCCTTCGATTCACGTGGCCGTCGGTGGACCTAGTATCTCAGGATAGGCGTTGAGGAACGACTCGTCGCGTTGCTCCATGAACACAACATCGCGTTGGCTGTCGTCAATCCGCGGCGCGTGCGTGACTTCGCGGACGGCATCGGCCGAGATGCCAAGACCGATCCCATTGATGCCCAGGTACTAGCCTTCTACGGGAAGGTCGTTAAGCCGAATGCCCAGGTCGCCAAATCGATAGAAGAGAAAAAGCTCCGAGCGCTCGTCGAACGTCGCAAGCAATTACTGGGCTTGGTCGACGCATTATTTTGAACCGATGAAGAAGTACTTTGGCGGGAGCGAATTCTCATGAAGAAGATGATTCTTGGAATCGTGATTGCGTCTGTCGTGCTCTATATGTGGGGTTTCGTTTATTGGGGACTTGGCCCCTACCCAACGATGATCTGGAAGCACGCGCCCGACGACGCTGCCGCTGGTCAAGCGTTGTTGGCCCACTTCCCAGAGAACGGAACGTACTTCGTGCCAGGAGCTGGCCACGATCAAGCAACTGCAGAAGGGCTGTTCGATAAAGGGCCGGTGGCGATGGTCCATATGATTGCGGCCAATGGTAGACCCATGATGGACCCATCGATCATGGTCGGTGGTTTTCTCTTGAACGTAGTCGTGATCGGACTGATCTGTATCTTGATGTCTCAGGTGCGGGCAGCTCTGCCAACTTATGTTGATCGTGTGAAGTTCATTGCTTTGGCGGGAGTCACTGCTTCCGTTCTCATCGATTGTGGTGATATAGTTTGGTGGCAGATTGACTGGTCTTGGAAGCTGTACAACGCTCTTTATCACGTCTCGGCGTGGGTAATCACAGGATTGATTTTGGCAAAGTTCATCGAGTCAGCGAAGAACTGATTTCAAAGTGACCAGCATGAACCAGCTCAAGCCATCGGAGCCCAGTCGCCGCTGGGTCAACATTTTACGGTGGATAAGCGTTGTGCCAGCCGCGATGGTTTCCAGCTGGTTGTTTGCTGGTGTTTTCGACTTTCTGCTCTCGCGTATCGGTGTCGATCTGCGGGGGCCAGCATATCCTGCCTTTGTCTTTCCGTTCGTACAATTACTTCCGAGTGGTCTTGCGTTCTCACTCGTTGGCGCATTAATGGCGTCGCGATCGCGAGTCACGACGGCAATTATTCTCGCGGCCATCTGCATTCTGCTTTCCCTGCTACAACACGTCATAGGCCAATCAACACCTGGACTCACGAACTACATGCACGCCACCGGCGAGTCACTCGGCGCTTTAGTCGGTGTTTTGTATTGGGTTTGGCAAACTCGGAAGCCTGCCGGCTGATTGGCTTATTCCAGAGCCGATCAGTCGTCCAGTCGTTTCACCATAAACATCGCCCCCGCAAGTTGACAGTGCGTGTACGGTGTCGTCTCGGTGAAGCCAAGTGATTGGTACAGCGAGATCGCGGCGACCATCTCCGCGGCTGTATCGAGGCCCATGACTGTATAACCGATCGCTCTGGCTTCATCGAGCGCGGCTCTAGCCAGCACTCTTCCCAGACCCAAGCCTCGGGAATCACCATCTACCCGCAGCCGTTTCATTTCACATTCCGAATGGTTGAGTGGGCGAATGGCGATGCACCCTACGGGTTGAGTTTTGTGATCGAGTCGGAAGCGGAAATCGGCAGCGGGCACAGATCCGGCGCGACGAAGTCGCGTTTGGCTTCAAGCGTCATTAGCCGTTCTTTGGAATAGTACTGCTGCAAGGCGAATTTCGTTAACAGCTCGGGGTGGGCTTCGCAAAATTCAATCGAAGAGTTATGCGGGCCCGTCTGCACCGTTGCGGAAAAGACGATTTGCATGAATGCGACAGTAATGGTTTCGTGATAACCTCGGTCAGTTGCTTCGGGAGTCTTGGTCGCCTTGTTGTATGCCTTGATGCTTGTTCGCACCTGTCTAATTGCAGTTGGTAAATCAGATCGCGAGGCATATAGAAACGCAGCTCGGACATGAGCCTGATGCGTCCATTGCTCGCGTGGCAACGCGCAACTCTCGAAAGCGGCGAGGAACTCGGCGTCAGTCATTGTGTCTCCCCCGATTCCGCGAGCCTGTTAAGAAATCGGTCGAATCGCGCTAAGCCAGCTTCAAGGTCTGACCGGCCCAGCCCAATTCGCAACAATCGATCAGACATGCCGAGCGGCTTGCCTGGTACAAGAAAAACCCGTTCCTCGTCGAGCATCCGCTCGCAGAGCTCCGTACTGGTCATCGCCGTTCGCTGCTCGACCACTGCCATCGTGCCTGCTTTAGGTCGAAACAGCCGCAGCGTGTCGCTATGCGATTCGACGAACGATTCGAGACGTTTGAGGTTGGCAGCAATCAACGCCAGATTGCGTGCAAGTACATCGTCTTTGCGTTCTAACGCGCGACAGGCAAGCCATTGGCAGGGTGTGTTCGTCATCTCGGCCGTGTAATAGCGATACTCCTTGGCGGCCTGACGAATGTCTTCACGTTGCGTTGCCATCCAACCAATTCGGAGCCCGCCCAGACCAAACGGTTTGGACATGCCTGATATGGAGACACCCTTATCGTACAAATCGCAGACGGCTGGCAACGTTGCTTGTGGTGGAAGTTCTAGCAAGCGGAATACCTCGTCGCTGAACAGAATGGCATCGACCGAATTGGCGATGTCGACGATTTGTCGTAGTGCGCGTTCCGAAATCATCTGCCCCGTCGGATTATGCGGAAAGTTGATGATGATCGCCTTGGTCGATGAGCTGCAGACGGCAGCAAGAGAGGCCACATCGAACTCGCAAGATAACTCGTCCGTCGGTTGCCACTCTTTGATTTCACAACCGATCTGTCGTGCGATTGCGTGAAGCGTGTGAAACAACGGCGACTGAACGACAACTTGATTGCCGGCTTCGAGCGTCGCTTGCATGAACGTATAGATCGCCTCACTCGGACCATTGAAAGTCAGCACATTCGCCGGCTCAATCGACTCGTATTGCCGGGCGATCGCACGTTGTAACTCCGGCAATCCATCGAACGGCCCGTAGCCAAGTGGTATCTCGGCGAATGCTTTCAACTCGGCATTATCGAGAACGTCTGCAGCGCATTGAATTTCGCACGCCGAGTGGCTCAGCGAGAGATCGAATCGGCCTTCGGCGACCGCGAACCAGTGATCGAGTTCAAACCGTGGAAGCTTCATCTGGATATTTCACCTGGGTTGTTCTTGACATGTGAAGCGGGTCGGCGATTTGGTCCACGAGTCGCCTCAATCTTGTCGCGAAACCGCGGCGCGACTCGCGAACCATGAGAAGTCGAACGGAACTTCTGGAACGTTCATCGCGGCTCCGTTCTACTGCTGAGCGTCTACGGAATCGCTGCCCCAAACTTTGCGGTTATAGCTTGCTGACTCACCGCGAGGAATCGTAATCGTTTCCCATTCATCACCGGCTAAAATGCGAGCGATCATCATGATTTGCCCGATGTGATATCCGCAATGAGCTAACGAACGGTGAAGCGCCAATGGAACGGAATGCGACTCGCCTCGGATTGTCACTTCCTTTGACAAGTCTTCCGATTGGAGACTTTCGAGAGTCGCAAACAGACAATTCCATCCCTCTTCCCAGTGCGCCAGCAACGCTTCGCGGTTTGCAAAGGAATCCACAAACTCGTCATCGCGATCCCGCCAAAGCTTCTCGCCGTCAGTCGTCAAGAAGTCGGTCCAACGCGAGCGCAGATTCCCTGCGATGTGCTTCATGATCACAGCGATGCTGTTTGTATTCGCATCGAGAGATACGTGAAGTTTGTCATCCGGCAATTGGCGCACCGCTTTGTCCGCGAATTCCTTGTTCGCTTGAAACGAAGCAATGACGCTTTCGATAACGGCGACTTTGATGTCTTGCGGCGGCGAGTTTTCTGGCCGTTCGTTGATCATTCTGTAACTCCCGATAGATTCGCAACACTTTTTGGCAACTCGATTCCGTCACTCAGCTTTGGGTCGGCTTCCGGTTTGCCGTACGACTGTCGTAGGGGGATCACTCCGGCCCAGATCGGCAAAGCATAATCCTCCTCCTCGTCGTTGGGTGGCCCCGTTCTGATCTTGGCCGACGCACTCTCGATTGTCATGCGAAGAACGGTCGTCGCTTTCAACTCCTTCTCGTTCGGCAGACGCGACTCGTCCCAACGGCCTTTCAACACTTGTTCGGAGATGACGAACAAGCCTCGATCCTTCTCGTCATCCATCGCTTCGACCGCTGTGCCAAAGAGGACGACCGAGCGATAGTTCATCGAATGATGGTACGCGGACCGTGCCAGTACAAGCCCGTCGACGTGAGTCACTGTCAAACAGACCGGAACCCCAGTGACAAGATTCTTAACCATCCGACTGGCTGTGGAACCGTGCAGATAGACGTTGTCGTTCTCACGGCCGTAAAGCGTCGGTATTACAAACGGTTGTTCATCGACAACGAATCCAACGTGACATAAAAAGCCAGCGTCGAGAACGCGATAGATCGTCTCGCGGTCGTAGTGACCTCGCTGCGGGGATCGCTTGACTTGGTTGCGATCAGTTTTATCAAATGTCATGTAGCTTGGCGTTACTTGCAGCGTGGAAATGTGGGAACACTAATCGGCACTAATTAACGCTAATTGTAGAGCCGTTACCGGACCGTGTCTTATCAGTGTTGATGAGCGATTATCAGTGTTCCTACCTCGATTGTTTCAGGAACGAAAGAGCACCAGAACGATCGTTACGGCAAACGACAACCTACGTCCGAAACCTCGCCTTTCAGAAATGTGACAGCTTGCCCACCCAGGATGACTCGCTCGCCGTTCACTTTGACTTGGACGACTCCACCACGTACGGAGGCTTGGAACGCCGTCATTTCTGTTTTTCCAAGTTGATCGCCCCAGTAGGGCGCAAGCACACAATGGGCGGAACCCGTAACCGGATCTTCGTTGACACCAACGCCAGGAGCAAAAAAGCGAGATACAAAGTCGAACCGCGTATCGCTCGACGTACTCGTAACGATGACGCCTCGCATCGAAAGCTGTCGCAGTTTTGTGAAGTCAGGATTTAGCGAGCGAACGACTTGCTCGGAATCAACAACAACGAACTTGTCGAACTTTGATCGGCCAATGAATGTAGGCGTCACGCCTAATGCCTCCAAGAGTCCAATTGGTGGAGAGACTTCCTCGACACGTAGGGCCGGGAAATCTAGCTCGATGAACTCGCCAGCGTTTCTACAAGTCAGCACGCCACTCTTCGAATGAAAGCGAATCGGCTCACTCGCGTTCACAACCTCTTCATTCCAGAGGGCGTGAGCCGCCGCTAGCGTAGCGTGACCACACAACTCAACTTCAATCGCCGGCGTGAACCAACGCAGCTCGAAGCCATTCGCGAGCGGGCGAACGAACGCTGTTTCCGATAGGTTCATTTCGGCTGCGACAGACTGCATCCAGTCGCCGTCTCGCTCCTCTCCGAGCAAGCAAACGGCCGCCTGATTGCCGGCAAACGGGCGATTCGTAAAGGCATCAACAATGAGCAGTTTCATGTGGACCTCATTAAACCAAAGAACGAGACATCGTACGACTTGCCGTCGCGGAAGACGTGGCTGCGGAGCGTTCCTTCTAACTCAAAACCGGCCTTTTTCAGAACACGCGCAGAGGCTGGATTGGACGTGAGGGCCCGAGCGTAGATCCGGCGCAGCTCGTATTCTTCGAACGCGAATCCGCAAAGGCGACCAACTACTTCAGTCACGATGCCTCGACCCCAGTACGGCTTGGCAAGCCAGTAGCCGATCTCCGCTTTCTCGCGTCGGCCGATGCCAACGAGGCCCGTTGCTCCGATCAACTCGCCGCTGTTCGTGCGAATTGCCCAGTTGCGGCAGTGATCGTGATCGAGCGTTTCCTGAGCGACTTTCGAGAGCCATTGCTCGGCGTCGATGTCCGCGTACGGATAGGGCATCGACACCATGTTTTCGCGAAAGGCATTGGTCTCGTTCAGGTGCTTGAGATAGGCAGGCCGATCATCCAATGAAATCTGCGATAGAGTGATGTCGTTGTTGACTTGAATTGTCGGAACGGGATCAACAATCGAACTGGAATCGGTGCGTAAGGGTTTGCCAAGACTTGCCCGATCCTCAATGGCATAACCACAGCGGCCATAAAACTCGATGACTTCTGAATTCGATCCCCGTACTTGCAGATTGACTTTTGGACACCGGCGGGCCAGGAGACCGTTCTCGGCTTCGACGAGCATCTTGCGGCCAATACCTTGTCGCCGACAGCGGGATGAAACGGCCATCGAGTAAATCCATCCTCGAATTCCGTCATAGCCGGCAATGACCGTCGCTACGATTTGGCCATCCTTCTCGCCAACAAAGAACAGCTTGTCGTTGTGTTGCCTCTTGCGACAGATGATTTGTCTCGGGTCGTTCCAAGGTTGAGAACTTGGCAGCTCTTCTTCCCACAGCGAAGTCACAGCATCCGTATCAGACGCCTGAAACTGGCGGACAACGAGTTCGTCGGTCATCTACTCTCCAATAGTCGTCGGAGTGGCGGCGTGAAGCGTACGGGAAGAAGATTGTCACACGGACGCAGGACACCCAACGGTGAGATTGGTTCACTTTGGAGAGACGTCTTAATTGGGAAACCCTAGGGCTCGCTCATTTCAAATCCGCGCGTCTGGATCGGTGGTCATTTCGTGTGCTGGACTGTCGCCGGTGTTTACCGTGCCTTCACGGACGAGGACCATGACATGGCACTCTGATTCCGCGAACGGTTTATGTTCGATGCCTTTCGGAACGACGAGCATCTCGCCTCTGTTCAACATGACGGCACCACCGCGAAAGTCGATCCGCAACTGGCCTTCGAGGATCATAAACGCCTCGTCGGTGTCTGGGTGCGAGTGCCAGACGAAATCGCCTTCCAGTTTGGCCAGCTTGAAATGAAAGCCGTCCATCTCGGCGATGATTTTTGGCGACCACTGCTCAGAAAAGAGAGCGAACTTGTCTTTTAGGTTGATCACGGTTGGGGTCGGCATTGTCTTCCTCCTTGGTTTAACAAGTCTGCTGATTCCGGATCCAGAGGATCTGGCCAATGTGGTGCTGGCCATGGATGGTAGTTCAGTGCAGTCCGTGTAAGACTGGATCGGTTCAAACGAGCTCGCTGGATTGTCCGGAGGAAGTGATGTTATCGAGTGAACTTCATTGATGTAGTTCGTGTCGCCAAAATCGTGAGCTGCCGCATCGGTGACACGACACGTAGCTGGAAAGTTCGCGTTGGCATCGTTGGCCTTTAGTCGCAATTGCGGCATTGCCTTGAAAGTGAATGACCTGGAAAACCATCAATCTTATAAGGAGGATTGTCATGCAAGCCGTCGCGCTGATACAGCGGTTGCACCAACACCGGCAGTGGGTAAACACGCAGTTGCTTGAAGCCGCCAGACAGCTGCTCGATCAGCAGTTGCGCCAGCCCTTGGAGATCGGCCAAGGTTCGATCTGGAAAACTCTAACACACTTACTGGCTGCCGAGTATGTTTGGCTGGAAGCGTTGCTTGGCAACGAAGACCCTCTTCTTCCAGGTGACGTGCGGGGAAAGCTGCCGGGAAATCAGGACGGAGAACTTGCTATTGCGTCGCTCGACGAGTTGGCATCAAAGTGGGGAGCACTCGACCGGCGGTGGAACGAATATCTCTCCCATCTCGCTAGCGAATCACTCGATGAAGTCGTGTATAAAGTCAGTACGAGTTCAGGGCCGGGCAAGCCTCACGGCACGAGACGCGTAGATGTGCTGCTTCACGTTTGTACTCACGCTCAATATACGACTGCTCAACTCGTCAACATGCTTCGACAGCAAGGGCACAAACATCTGCCCGATGCGATGCTGATCACGTTGGCTCGTCAGGAAATGGCAGGCAGTCCTCCTTAGCCGTTGCTGCCGGGCGGCTCTACGTGCGCGCCAAGTAACTTTCGATTCAGAGTGCCGCCACTGAAAAGTAATTCGTCTAACGCTCGGTCGATGTCCTCAATCTCGATTGCAGGCGAATCGTCGCGTTCCAGGTGGAATTGCATCGCGCGACGCATCAGTTCCTTGATGAACGCGGCGCTGACTTTGTCGGTGCGCTTGACGGTCGTCTCTACGACATCATTCTTGATTTGAATGCCGTGAGAGTAAAGGCGGACTAGCTTTCCACGTCCCTCAGCGTCGGGCAGCGGAAACTCAATCGCTTGATCGACTCGACCGGGCCGCGATGCGAGAGCGGCTTCAAGCGTTTCCGGTCGGTTCGTCGTGAGAACGAAGAGAATGTCGGCGTCAGCTTGCAGACCGTCCATCTCATTCAGCAACTTGTTGAGTAGGACTTCTTCGCAAGCGCTTTCCATGTGTGTTCTGTCGCGTGCAATCAGGTCGACGTCTTCGAGGACGACGACGCTCGGTTGAAGTAGTCTCGCCAAAGTCATGTACTCTCCAAGCAGTCCGACCTGTTCAGCAGAAACGAGCAAAGTCGTGTGGCCCTCCAAAGCACCCGCCAAATAGTGAATCGTATGCGTCTTACCCGTACCGGGCGGTCCGTAGAAGAGGAGACCTTTCTTTGTAGATATCCCCAGCTCGTTGAGACGCTGGCGTTGTCCGACGAATTGAATGACATTGCGTTCGAGTAGATCGAGCGTGGTACGTGGCAGAATCACCTGTTCTCGTGCAACAGTCTTCAGCTTATGCACCGAGATGCCCGTCGAGACGCCCGAGTAATGTTCGTTCACTCGGAGCGAAAGAATCTTGCCGCGATAGCAAGTCGACTCGAAGACCGCATTCTCCAAGTGTTTAAAGAATGTATTCGAGATCGCCGTGCCCGGCTCATCATTGATCGTCGCCATCTGAAAGCGAAGTCCGCCTTCGCGACCGAATCGACTTGGTGGCTCAAGGAACAAGGCGAACCGATGACCGCCTTGTTCGAGCAGCCAAAGACCAAGCTTGAGACACTTGACCGTGTCCGCTTCTCCGATATCGATTTCCTCATACTGCGGCGGCACCGACAGCGCCGGATCGTTGCGATCGGGAATCAGAAGCTCCGAAAACGGCATGCCATCGAAACTATGCTGTTTCCGTACACCGCAAAAGTGAAGGAGATTCGCCTGTTCCGCGATCAATTTGTCGATTGCGCGTTGCAAGTCGGCACGAACGCGGTCTGGAAAGCGACGCTCCGTGATCGTGATGTCATCCAGCGGTGACGGTGCGAAATGCTTCTCAAGTATCTGCCAAATCGGCTTCTTTCGTTGCGTCATATTCCCACTTTCGGTTTGGTTTCCGGGGTCCAATTCCGCCACTCTGATGAAGTCTTGCTCCGCTTCATCCGATTTGCCCACAGCATCGAGCAGCTTTGCTCGGCGTTTGTAGGCTTTTTGAAATGTCGGTTCGATACGAATCGCGTGAGTCAAGTCGTCGATGGCATTTTGTAACTGGTCTTGTTTGTCCCACGCTCGCGCGCGGTAGTAGTATGCTCCGGCATCACTTGGATCGAATTGAATCGCTTTGTCATAGTCGGCGATGGATACCTCGTGATCTTCTAGTCGATCGTAGGCCCTACCGCGATTCATATAGGCATTCGCGTATTCAGGAGCCAAACGGATGGATTCGCCACAATCAGCGATGGCTGCTTCATAGTCATTGAGTTTGTAATGTAAGCAGCCACGGCAATTGTACGACCACGAATCCTTCGGATTGAGCTGAAGTGCGCGATCGTAATCAGCAATCGCGGCATCGTGTTGCTCCAAATTGGCGAACGCCGATCCCCGCATCGAAAAGGCCCACGCGGATTGCAATTCTGAATCAATGCACACAGAGAATGCCGCGATGGATTCTTCGAATCGCTGCAGGTCGAGCAAGCAACGTGCTCGACCAAGGATTGCTCCTTCCAAGGACGAATCGAGTCGCAACGCCTCGTTGAAATCTGCGAGTGCTCGCTCACGATCGCCTTGCATTTGAAACGCGGTTCCGCGATTGCAGTACGCTTTTGCAAAAGCGGGATCAACCCGTAGTGCTTCGTTCAAAGCAAGGAATGCTTCCTCGACGTCTCCTCGCTGTAACAGGACGGAGCCGCGACCGTTGTGCGGGCTGGCTAAGTCGGGAGCAAGCACTGCGGCTTCGTCGAACTTCGTCATCGCCTGGTCGAACTCAGCCGCTTCGACGAGCGCGATGCCTTCAGTATATAAGAGTTGTGCTTGAGCTGTTCGCGCGTCGGCTTCGTCGCTCATGGCATCTCCTTCATTCGTACTCGCACGAGCAAGTCGTTCAGGGCAGCCTTCTCACGCGGGACTTCCGGTAGCTTCGATACTTGCGAAGCGGATTCCAACTCGCGAGTGAGCCGTTCATATTCGGCTTCGTAAAAGGTCATATCGGCATCCGGTAGCCCGCCTTTCTCTGGTTCAGCCGACTTGCGATCGATCAATTCGTCGATGAAGGGTAAGCGTGCCGCTTCGTTTAGTACTCGCAGATTGGCCTCAATCTTCCCTGTTTGCATTAGGTGAATCCCGGTCAGTAAGACCCGAAAGACATAGAGCAACGGCTTTACGCGTGGTGGTTCCTTTTGAAACAGCTTCCACTGCGTCGCGGCAAACCCTAGATAATGATGGGCGTGGTGCTTCGTGATACAGTTGACAGCAATCTGTTTGAGTTCTTCGTGTTCGGGCGACGTATGCACGACGAGGGGTGAGAAGACCTGTTCAAGCACGTAGCCATTCTTCTTCAGCATCAGACCGAAGAACTTCTTGACGTCGTGAGTCACCAGATCGATTTCGAGCCCGTCCTCGATGCAGGATTTGTCGACGGTCTCATCAGCGAGGTCCAAACCGATGACGTGAGTCAACGGCAACAAATGGACGCCACGAAGATCAATGTCCGAGTCGGGCGATGGGAAGCCGTACAGGTGTGCGCCACTGATCGTTGCGAACAGCAATGGGTACGGGTGCCGTTCCACCTGTTTGGTCAAGAGTTCGTAGTCGATCATGGCAGCGAATCCTTTAGTGCCAGTCGCCTCGCCTTAATGAGAAAAGCGTTTGCTCGCTCATAGTCAGGCCGCTCGGGAAGTTCGGTGCTGCTGAAAGCTGCGTCGAACTGCTCGTGCAATCGTAAACGCCACGCTTCCACGTCGCCCCAGGGCATTTGACCTGCTTTGATAGCCAAGAGTGATTCGCGATGCTCGCCGACTTGTACCGGCACGAAGCCGTCACGCAGCACCGAGATGCCGGACAGCAGCAGTCGGATTAAATGCATAACATGCTTCCACTTCACTTGCCCCTGGTTGCGAATATCGGTCTGCATCTTTTTGAACTGTGACATCACGTAACCGTTATATGTTTGGTACACAACGCGAGACAGAAAGATGTCTTTCATCCCGATAAGCTCTTGCGCCAACGGCGTCGCGGTTTCAACGATGGGAGTATAGAGGCACTCCAACACGTTTGGGTTCGCCTTCAACGCCAACGTCACGAACTTCTGAACTTCCCAATAAGCTTCTTGAGTCGCGTCGCTTTCAAGTTGTTCTGGCACTCCGTACAGGGACCAATGCAGATTCGCCGGAGGCAAATACACTCCACGACGATCAACGTCGGAGTTCTCGTCGTCCAAGCCATACGCCTGCGATCCAATCACGCAGCGAAAGATGACGCGGTCAAGCAACCCATGGTTAGAAAGAACTTGATCCTGATCGTTAATGACCCCTTCCTTAAATTCAGCCAATTGCACGAACTGGTCGTGTTGCAAGGCCGATTCGAATCCGTCTACGAAGCGAATGCGATATGAATGCGATCGATCGACCGGAGATCGAACGATGACGCCGACCGCTCCCGACGGATGAATGCTTTGTCCATGCGAGCCCTGCACGGGTTTCCGCGTCACGACTTGCGTTCCGACCGAATAGATCAAATTCGAGCTGTTATGAACACGTTCTTTCATCGGTCTTCTCGAAATATCGCATGCCTACACCAGGTTGTCATACTCATAAAAGACAGCAAGCCAGATGGTTGGTTCATCCGGCGTTGTCCATTCGACGCGATGCTTCTGGTGAGCTGGAATGTTTACGAAGGCGCCAGGCGATAGCTCGACAAGCTCGTTCTCGAATTGCAAACGCGCGGCTCCCTGCAGCACAACGACCCATTCGTGTTCATCTTGGTCGTACCAGAAATCCTCGGGCGACGCCTGACCGCGCGAAACGATACGCTCAATTCGAATCGATTTGGCGCTGATGAGAGTCTCCTTCAGCTCTTCTTGCAGCGTTTCGGGAATCTCGGAGAACAGATTGTTCATATCAGTCGTTTTCTTGATCGTAGCCACCACTCTCCGAGTGATGAGCCCACAACATTAGATTCGAATCGTGTGAGCTGGCTTTGTTTTCCGAACGGCCGCTACGGCGCTCATCACTCGGAGAGTGATGGCCACATTTTGAACCTCTCATTGACGTTGTGACGCAAGCCATGTCGCCAGCTCTTTCAAATCCACCGCGTCCATCCCGAGTACGATCTCTTCGCGATGACTGGGATGAACGGCGAGTATGTGATCGGCGTGAAACAAGATCACATCTCCTTCATTCACGCCGTGCAGCCTGGTCTCGTAAAGTGGATTGTCGACTCGAGCTGCGAAGTAATCGCCGTTGCGCTGAGTTACCTGTACCCAAAAATCCTCGCCCCAGCCGCGCGACGGCACATCCCGTTTGGGCAGTTCGACGAACGTTGCCGGATGATCATGACTGAGGATTGGCTTGGTCGCTTCGCCATTGCAGACAGGGCACATGCACTTGATGGGTGCATCTTTATGGACGGAGAACCGTGGTGAATCGATTCGCACTTCAACAAAATGACCGACGTTTACGTGTTTCTTCAAGACGTCGTGCGGAATCTGAAAGCGATCGCCGTTTTCTGCATGCATCGCGACACCATCGACCAGCTCGTAACCGTTGTCGAAATGCTGTTGCTCGAGTCGTTGCTGTAAAGGTTGCTTGGGCATGCGTGGTGCGATAGCGATTGACGGGGCGATGGTCAGATCGTGGATAGCATATCAAATTGTGGGCATCTCAACGCCACCCGATGCGTGGCAACTCACCCTTCTAGAATCTGGCTACTGACAGCGCAATAGAGTGGCGAAACCGGTTCGCCTTCGGAGGAAAGGCAATAAAAGTTAATCGAGATCGCACTTTTCTGTACACAAATCGTGTTTGCGATTCGGTTACCTGAGTGACAATGTTGGTTTGACGGCACATGACACGAGGCTAGACCGCTTGCCATGAATGAATCGCAAGAAGCGTATGACCGAATCCTGCGTCCGATCGAGGATCGCATGATCCAGTCGATATGGAGAATCGTCCGAAACTCGCAGGATGCGGAAGATGCTCTGCAAAATGCGCTGGTGACGATCTGGAAACGGTGGGATCGCGTGACTCAGCATCCCTGTCCCGAGGCATTGGTGTTAAAGATGTGCGCCGATGCCGCCTACGACCTGACGCGCCGCAAAGTGCGGGACCGAAAGAGGAACGAACCAGCCGATGCCGCCGAAGAGCCAGCAGACAAAGCGACATCGCCTACAGAAGGTGCCATCAACGAGGAATTGCATTTCGAGGTCACCACCGCCATCCATCGTCTGCCTCGTCAGCAAGCCATCGCTGTACTGATGCGAGTGATTCAAGGGCAGTCGTATCAGGATGTTGCAACGGCTTTGGAATGCAGTGAAGCGACTGCACGAACTCACGTTGCGCGAGGGCGCACTCGGCTACAGACATTTCTTTCACATTTAGATCCGACAAACGCAGTACGGAGTTAACGATGAATTCTCAAGAAGATCATGACGTCGATCGGCTGCTTCATGTGGTCATGGACGTTGATGTGCCCATCGACGTCGAACAGAAACTGCGTTCACAACTATCAGAGTTTCGGTCGCAGACAGTCCTCTCGGATAAATCGCCGACGCCTCGGCAAGGAATCTGGAGCCATCGAGCGTGGTCGGGTCTTGCCGCAACGGCAACTGTCGCGATCGTGCTGACTGCGATCGTCGCGTGGAGTTTACGACCGCGCACCAGCTTTGCGGACGTCGCGACCGCCGCTCTCAAGCTTCCTTGGATTCACGTCACGACAACTCATTCAAATGGCGAGTCGAATGAAACCTGGTACTCGCCGTCGAAAGGCATTTCTGCTTCGCGACACAAGGGATGGACCGAATATCACGATCATCAGTTGAAGGTCTACTATTCGTACGACATGAAAGAAGGAGTCTTGTATCGTGTTCCCGAAAGCTCGCCGCGCCGAATGAGCGAATCGATGACCGCGATTCTTCCTCTGTTGCTGCAAGACGAGCAGTTGGTCGACGCGCCTCTTGAACGAATGGAGTTTCTCGGCCCACTACGAGAAGAGATGAAGCTTGTCGAACAGACGCTGCGCCGTGTCGAAGACGGTGATCGACAATGGCTCGAATTCGACTTGAAGGTTCAGTTTCGGGAAGAGCCGATGCAGATGCTGTTTCGTGTTGATCCTGATACGAAGTTGCCCCAACTTTGTCGCTTTGAAGGCCGTTGGGAAGGCAAGGAGATGGTCAGCGAGAAGCGATTTGATTATCCCGAGAAGGGGCCGGCAGATGTGTACGAGCTTGGTGTGCCCGAGACCGCCAAACTTGTGGATCGCGTTCCGTCAGAAGATATCGAACGGATTCTGAAGACGATACGTGTCGGTCGAGATCGAATGGACAACTATCGGGCGATTGTTATAACGCACAGGCCGAACCAGAAGTGGTGGCTAGAGCGTCCACTGATCATGTATCGCAAAGGCGACAAGTTTCGGTCGGACCAGTCCTTTTCATCAGGCGAAGTTCGTAGTGTCGAAAGGCCGGCGGAAGACGAAGACATGACTGCTTGGTGGCAGCGGCGTGCAAATGACTTCAATTACTACCCAATGTACTTGGTCGAACCCGGTGCTGACGATCCGCTGGCTGTGCAAACGACTCATTTTGAACGCAGCTTCGTGACGGACAATGACGGTGCAACTCAAGTGAGAATTGATGGTGTAAAGAACTGGACTTCGCAGTCTGAACTCGGTGAACGCTTTCCTCCGTATTGGTCTCGTCGACCCGAATTCATCTGTCGTCCACCAATGGGCGTGCCCAATCAACATATGGAGCCCGTCTTGGAAATGAATCCAACGACTGGGCCACCTGACACGGTACTTCTACATGTGCGAGTGAGTGGCCGCAGGCCACAGGCAGCGCCTGACCCAAAGGACAAGCGGAAGATTCGGCAACCCGACGCCTTCCGCTTTTGGCTCCATCCGCTTCGAGATCATGCAATCACCCGTTGGGAAATGCTCGATACCGACGAGCACGGCGAAGAGATCGTGACGAGCAGTAAAGTGATCGAGAAAATGGAGAAGTCACCTCAAGGGATGTGGTACGGATCGCAAGTGCGAATTACCTCCAAGAACCCAAGCGGTGGTGAATCGGTTCAATTGGTGCGGATCTACGTCGATTTCGACGCCGAGGTGCCTGATTCGCTCTTTGAACCGCCGAAGGTCGGTCGCGTCTACTGAGCAAGGCAAGCAGTTTGTCCGTAACATCTCGCTCGCGTTTGCCTCGCGCAAGGGCGAGTTTCGTTCGAAGGGCTAAGACGTCTGTTTGAGAACCTTCCCTGGGTTCATCAAATCCTGCGGATCGAGTGTTGCTTTGATCTGCTGCATGACGTGAAATGCTTCGCCATGCTCGATCGGCAAAAAGTCAACCTTGCCGAGCCCGACTCCATGTTCACCGGTACAGGTCCCATCCATCGAAAGGGCTCGTTCGACGATGCGTCGATTCAGACGTTCGGCTTCCGCAAGTTCTTCAGGCCGTTCCGGATCGATCAAGAACAAGATGTGAAAGTTCCCATCGCCAACGTGGCCCAAGAGCGGTGATGGCAAGCTGCACTCATCCACCTCGCGCTTCGTTTCACGAATGCAATCCGCCAATCGTGAGACAGGGACACACACGTCCGTCGTCATCGATCGAGCGCCAGGCCGCAATGCGAGCATGGCGTAGTAAGCCTGATGTCGCGCATGCCACAGCCGCTCGCGATCTACCTCGTCGGTAGCCCATTGAAACGCGAGACCTCCGTGCTGTTGCGCGATCACCTCAACGGACGCCGCTTGCTCCGTGACACTCGCGGATGTGCCTTGAAACTCAAAGAACAAAGTAGGTGCGACTGAATAGTCTAGGTCCGAGTAGCGGTTGACGGCATCGATCGAAACTTCGTCCAGTAACTCCACACGAGCGACGGGAATTCCGGATTGGATGGTTTCGATGACCGTTCGAACAGCATTGTCGATCGAATCAAACGCGCAAATCGCGGTCGAAATGGCCTCCGGGCGACGGTAAAGCCTGACCGTAACCTCAGTAATGATTCCGAGCGTCCCCTCCGCTCCGACAAACAGCCGGGTGAGGTCATAACCAGCCGAAGACTTCCGAGCACGGCTTGCCGTTCGGATGATTCGCCCGTCCGCCAAGACGACCGTCAGACGTAGCACATTCTCACGCATCGCGCCGTACCGGACGGTGTTCGTTCCTGATGCGCGTGTCGAAGCCATCCCTCCTAACGTCGCTTCGCCGCCTGGATCGACCGAAAAGAACAAGGGAGTACCGTCGAGATGTTCGTTCAACTGGAATTGGGTTACACCGGCTTGGACATCAGCGTCCATGTCCTCACGGTTGATCGACAGAATCTGATTCATGCGACCTAAATCGATGCAGATTCCGCCATGAATCGCAACGACGCCACCTTCGACGGCGGACCCTTTACCAAACGGAACGATCGGTAACGCATGGCTCGCGCAAATTGCGACGATCTTGGCGACTTCTTCGGTACTTTCTGGATATGCCACCGCGTCTGGAGGGTGGGGCGCATGCGACGATTCGTCGCTGCCGTGTTTCTCGCGGATGATCGGATCGATTGTCAGTCGATCACCTAACAGCTCAATCAGCTCAGGCGGAATAGTGCGAGGATCGCTCACATCAAATTACCTTAAAATGTGGAGTGGGAACGCAGCAGCGATGTCGGACGGATGATAAGCTATCTGGCGCGGTTCGGTCTACGACTTGCATGAACCTTTTAGGGGTCTTTGTGTCTCCAGTACTCTGTTGGCGATTGATTCCCAGGTCGTGGAGAGTTTGCTCTATACTCCTTCGAGTTTCGTTCAGTCGGACGTTTGAAAGCTCCGCAAGATTCGTAGGATGTGTCGAGGTATGAGACGCACCATTCTTCGAGACCGTTCTTGGTGGGGCTCGCAGATTCGACCACACCCTCCGCTCACTTCCGTTACGCTCGCCCCCTGGATACTTCGATGTACATCCCTTCGAGTTTTGCTGAGACAGACGTCGGTCGGCTTCACGATTTCATCGAGAGTCATAGCTTCGCCACTTTGATCACAACCCAGGACGCTGGTTCGGTCGCGAGTCATCTTCCTCTGCTGCTTGATCGGGATGCGAGTAGCAGAGGCAAGCTGATCGGGCATATGGCGCGCGCGAATTCGCAATGGAAGGACGCTGACGGGGAGAGAGCGTTCGTGATCTTTCAGGGGCCGCATGCCTACATTTCACCGAGTTGGTATGAAGCGACAAACGTCGTTCCTACTTGGAACTACGTTGCCGTTCATGTGTATGGAACACTTCGTATCGTGTCGGATCACGAAGCGCTGCTTCAGACGCTCCGCGATACCGTCGAGATGTACGAAGGCGGCACGGCTCAATCATGGTCAATCGACCAGCCGGACGAAACATTTGTCGACGGATTGCTGGATTCGATCATCGGCTTCGAGATTGATATCACTTGCATCGAAGGCAAGTGGAAACTCAGCCAGAACCACACGCCCGAACGTCGTTTGCCGGTCATTGTTGCATTGCAAGAACGAGACAGCGCACAGTCACATTCGATCGCGGAGCTTATGTCGAAGGCTCTTCAGGAGAAGGCCGAATGAATCAGCAAGGAAAACCGGACAGTGACACTCGTTTAGTCTCGGATCGCTTTCCTCGATCGGCGAAGTATCATCCCGATTGGCTGATTGGCAGCGCGATGGGATCGAATACGTTGTGGTTGACCGAGTGGCTGACCGAAGTTGTCGATCTGAAGCCCGGGATGCGAGTCTTGGATCTTGGCTGCGGTCGCGTGGTGTCGTCGATCTTTTTGGCTCGTGAGTTCGACGTGCAAGTCTGGGCCACTGACTTGTGGATCAGTGCGTCGGAGAACACGCAGAGAATCAATGATGCTGGTTTGTCAGATTGTGTTTTCCCTTTCCACTGCGACGCTCGGGCATTACCATTCGCCAGAGAATTCTTCGATGCGATCGTCGTCATTGATTCATTCTCTTACTACGGTACGGATGACCTTTATTTGAACTATCTCGCGAATTTTGTAAAACCCGGCGGGCAGATTGGAATTGCCGGTGCGGGATTGATCGACGAATTCGAATCGCCACCCGAGCATCTCATTGAGATGTGGTCAGAGGATTTCTGGTGCTTGCATTCAGCGGCGTGGTGGAAGCGACATTGGGGCCGTACGAAGATCGTCGATGTTGAAGTTGCCGACACGATGGAAGACGGTTGGAAGCGTTGGGTCGAATGGCACGAGACGGCTCATCCAGACAACAAGGAGGAGATCGAGGGAGTCAAGGCCGACGAAGGGAGATGTCTTGGCTACATCCGCGCCGTCGGGCGCCGAAGTGACGACGCGACTCTCCAAGACTACTGCTGGCCCGATAATATGCGATCGTTTCCCGAGGCATACACGCAGTTTCCGCTACTGCGCGAGCAGTCGTAGTTGCATGATCGACCAATGAGAATTCAACCGTAGCGAAAGTCTTGGCGACTTTCGCTACGGCACTCATTAAACGACCCGACTTCCGCCCTACGCCAACAACTCTTCCACTGGATGATGCTCTTCGACACCAGTCAGTCGAAAGTTCAAACCGCGGAAGCGGAATGCCAGTTGACGATGATCGATGCCCAGGCAGTGAAGAATCGTGGCCTGGATGTCCGTCACGTGCACAGGGTGTTCGACGACGTTAAAGCCCAATTCGTCGGTTGCTCCGATGGAAACGCCGGAGCGAATTCCGCCGCCGGCGAACCACATCGTATAGGCTTGCGGGTGATGGTCGCGTCCTTTAGTGCGACCGAGCGCTACACTCGCTTCGACCATCGGCGTACGACCGAACTCGCCGCCCCAAACAACAAGCGTGTCGTCCAGCAAACCTGTTCGTTTCAGATCGTGAATTAATCCAGCCACGGCCTGATCGGTCAGTTTAGCTTGCTGCCGGACACCGCCTTCAACGTTGCTGTGATGATCCCAACCTGAATGATAGACCTGAATGAAACGCACACCCCTTTCGGCCATGCGACGAGCTAATAGACAATTATTTGCAAACGCTGCTTTCCCATCGCCTGGTTTGGCACCGTACAGATCCAACGTCTCCTGACTTTCTTGGGAAAACTCCATTAACTCCGGAGCTCGCGATTGCATTCGAAACGCCATCTCGTAAGCGTTGATACGTGTCGCGATTTCTGGATCGCCGACAACGTCCAATCGCTGTTCGTTCATCTTGCGAATCAGATCCAGCGAGTCGCGTTGCGCCTGTGTGTCAAACCCCTTCGGATTGGAGACATTCAGAATCGGATCGCCCTGGCCCCGAAATGGCACGCCTTGATGCGTCCCCGGCAAGAACCCGCTACTCCACATCGCCGCTCCACCGCTCAGACTCCCGCCGCTGTTCAGCACGACGAACGAAGGCAGATCATTCGCCTCACTCCCGATACCGTAACTCAACCAGGAACCCATACTCGGTCGTCCCGGAATCCCGCTGCCGGTGTTGACGAACAATTGAGCCGGCGAGTGGTTGAACAGATCGGTATGGACTGAACGAACGAATGCGATGTCATCGACGATGCTTGACAGATGCGGCAATACGTCAGAAATCTCTGCGCCGCATTCACCGTGCTTACTGAACTTGAAGCGAGGTCCAAGAACGGCGGCGTCAGGTTGGATGAAAGCATAGCGTTGCCCTTTGATGACCTCGGGCGGGATTGGCTTTCCTTCCAACTCGGTCAGCTTTGGTTTGTGATCGAACAACTCGAGTTGGCTTGGCGCTCCCGCCATGAACAGGTAGATGACGCGTTTTGCCTTCGCGGGAAAGTGTGTTGGTTTCGGAGCGGTCGGGTTCGAGGCATCGGCGAAGGCTTGTTGTGACAGTAAAGATGCGAGCGCGATTTTGCCGACACCAACTCCACAGTTCTGAAAGAAGTGGCGACGAGTCTTTGAACGTTGAACGTCGGAAGGTAAGTTTGGCATTCTCGTTCTCTACGCTGTAATCACAATGGCGAGCGGGGGACGTCAGTCCCCTGATTGCGCCACGTTGGGTTTGATCAGGGGACTGACGTTCCCCGCTCGCCTTGTCTATTACTGTTTCGTTATCGCTTCGTCCAAGTTCATCACGGCGCGGGCGACCATCACCCATGAAGCTCGTTCGGCTTGCTGGTCACCCTCTTGCGAACTAAGGATCGTCTTTGGCACCAAGTCGCCAGCTTCAAGTCTCTTCTGCTGCCCGTCTTGAAATTCCAGCAGCATCGCAAGTTCGTCATCGTGCGGCGGTCGAGTCAATACTCGCCGAAAAATCTCCGTCGCCCTTTCTTCCTTCGACGTTGGAAGTTCAACGTTCGATGTTCGACGTTCCGCCAGAGCGCGAGCCAGCTCGATATACATCTCGTCGTTCAGCAGCGTCAGCGCCTGCAACGGTGTGTTACTTCGATTGCGACGCGGCACACAGTTCTCGCCCGTTGGCCCGTCAAAGACAGTGTAGGCGGCGAACGGAGCGGTTCGTTTACTGAACGTGTACAACGAACGCCGATATCGATCTTCACCGCTCGATGCATTCCATTTCGCATTGCCGTAAGCCAAAGCAGCCACGCTCGCCGGCTGCGGCGGATAGACACTTGGTCCGAACATCTTCGCTGACAAACGGCCACTGGCCGCCAGCATCATGTCGCGCACCATTTCGGCGTCGACTCGATATCGCGGGCCGCGGGCCAGCAACCGATTCCCTGGATCGCGCGCGTACATGTCCTTTGCCACTTGAGATCTCTGACGATATGTGGCGCTGCTGACGATCAATCGATGCAGCCCCTTCATCGACCAACCACGCTCAACAAACTCAATCGCGAGCCAATCAAGAAGCTCTGGGTGTGTCGGCGGATCGGACTGAGTGCCGAAGTCACCGCTGGTGCGCATCAAACCTGCGCCAAAGAACGCTCGCCACGCTCGATTCGCCGTCACGCGAGCGGCGAGCGGATTAGAATCGCTTACCAACCACTGCGCAAACTCCAGCCGGTTCTTCGGCGGATTCTCAGTGAGCGAAGCGAAGACCGCAGGAATGGTGGGTTCCACCGTTTCTTTCGGACTCAAGTATTCACCGCGATGATGCCGGTGCGTCGGACGAGGATTATCGGCAGGTCGCTCTAACATCACCATCGCGATCGGAGCGGCGGGCAGTTTGCCTCGCAACTGGTCGATTGGCTTGCGGACGTCGGCAAGCAACGGCGTCACGCTGAGGAAGTACGATCGAACGGTTGCTGCTTCCTGCTCGGTCCAAGACGTCGCGTCGCGACCCAGCAATGATTCGACTTCGACAGGGGCCTCGGTGGCCTTGGCGGATTCATGGTCGGTCACTGAAAACCGAAAGCGACCAAGGCTGGCCGCAAAGTGTCGCTCGAACAGCAGCTCGATCATCAGCGTACCAGTCGGTTCGAGTGGTTTCGCAAAGTTAAGCACCAACTGGCTCGCTTGCCCTTCGCGACCTGAAGTTGACCAACCGGTTGAACCGTCGCTATCGAGGACGTTCGTCGCGCCGGCACTTCCGCTACCGATGCTGATCTTCCCGTAACTGTGCGAAGCCGAGTTAATCTCAACCGCTACGTCACCAACCGAAGCATCAACCTCGCTCAAAAAGAAATCGCCTTTGCGTCCCTCGTAGTAGCATCGTCCCGGTCCGCTCGACGGCAACCGTTCATCCGGCAATGCTTCCAGCCGTAACGCCGTGACAGGAAGTTCGAACGCCGCGAGATCGAAGGTCAACGTAAACACGTCGCGTTTTGTGATGTCACCCGTTGAGAGAATCGAGCCGTCATCAAGCAACTCCAATCGCGGTAAGTTCGTCTTCATCGTCGTCGGGCGAGCAATGGACCAGTCGATTGCCGTGGTTTGATTTTTCGTCAGCCATTCGTTGAATTGTCGCTCAAGATTCTTCGTGCGTCGCGTCTCCTCCGGCTCGTCACCTTCGGTCGGCGGAAAGTGACTCGGCAAACTCGCTTCCAGTTCCGCAATCTGCGATTCGAGTTCTTGCCGTTGCTTGAGTGTCGCCGGGTCCGGGATCAGCAGATCGGGTTCGTCGGCATTGTTCAACAGCCCCATGAGACTGTAGTAATCGGTGTGCGAGATCGGGTCGTACTTGTGCGTATGGCACTGAGCACAGCCGGTCGTCAACCCCATCCAAACCGTGCCCGTCGTCGCGACTCGATCGACCATCGCATAGAAGCGGTACTCCAGTGGGTCGATTCCACCTTCTTCATTCAGCATCGTGTTGCGATGAAAGCCGGTGGCAATTCGCTGATCGATCGTCGCGTTCGGTAGCATCTCGCCTGCGAGTTGTTCAATGGTGAATTGGTCGAACGGCATATCGTCATTCAACGCTTTAAGAACCCAGTCACGATACGGCCACATGGTGCGCGGACGATCTTTCTCGTAGCCATTCGTGTCGGAGTAGCGAGCCAAGTCGAGCCACAATCGCGCCCAGCGTTCGCCGTAGTGCTTTGACTTGAGCAACTGGTCGACCAAGTTGTCGTATGCCAACGGGTCCGGGTCGTTGACGAACGCGTCCGCTTCTTCCGGCGTTGGTGGCAAGCCGATCAAGTCGAGATACAGGCGACGAACGAGTGTATAGCGATCCGCTTCCTCGGAAGGCGATAGTTTCTCTACGTCGAGTCTGGCAAGAACAAACCGATCAATGTCGTTGCGAGCCCACGACGGATCGCTGATTGTCGGTGTTGCCGGACGTTTCGGGGGAACGAATGCCCAATGCTGCTCGTACTTCGCCCCTTCGCTGATCCAGCGGCGAAACTGCTCGCGCTGTTCGGTGCTAAGCGTTTCGCCGGAGTCTGGTGGCGGCATTTGTTCGTCCGGGTCGTCAGAAAATATACGACGAAGCAACTCGCTTTCCTTAGCGTTCCCAGGAACAATCGCGCCCACGTCGATCGCCGACTCGCGAACGTCGAGCCGAAGTTCTGCCTCCCGCTCTTCTTCGTCCGGGCCGTGGCAGGCCAGGCATTTAGCGGCAAGTAGCGGTCGGATTGTCCGACCAAAACCTATCTCTTCATCGGCAGATGCGACGTGACGGAAGCTACCAAGCAGAGCCAATGCGACGTATATTACTGACTTCGGCGGCAAACGGTTCATGGATTCTCTTCTCGGGAGGAGGTTCGCAAGACCATTATCTTTTGCTGCGGCGATGAATTCAATGCGTGTGAGTTCAATCCCTCACCGACGTGCTTTAGAATCTCGCGTTTTCGGTCCCAGAATAACTATACCGGCTGATCTTGTTTCACTTACGAGCCCGTTCACATTATGCGAATTGCTATCGGCCAACTCTGGCAAGAGACGAATACTTTGAACCCGCTGGCGACGACGCGAGCGGACTTCGAGGAGTTTGGCATTTGTCGCGGCAATGAACTCGTCGAACAAATGACGAATGTGAATGAACTCGGCGGGTTCATTCAATCGATGCGAGCGTGGGCACAGCCGCCAGAGATTGTGGGACTTGTTCGTTTGCCAGCTTGGCCGAGTGGCATGGCAACTTCTGAATGTTTTGATTGGATACGAAACGAGTTCTTCGACGCGGTCGATGCGGCCGGACCTGTCGATGCGTTTCTGCTCGCCCTGCATGGGGCGATGGTCGCTCAGGGGCATCCTGATGTCGAAGGTGCGATCTTGCAGGAATTGCGCGAACGCGTCGGTCCGGACGTGCCCATTGTAGCCACACTTGACTTGCATACGAACGTTACGCGGGAGATGGCCGCTGCGGCGGACGTACTCGTCATGTACCACTCCATGCCGCACGTCGATATCTTTGAAACAGGTCAGCGCGGGGCTGAAGCCTTGCGACGAGTGCTGTTCGAAGGTGCGAGGCCGACGACGGCGTTCTGCAAGATTCCCGCGATTGTTCCGGCAGAGAATTCAAATACGGAAGCGGATGCGGGGATCGCGGTTGACTTGAAGCGTCGTGTCGTGGAACTCGAAGCGAACCCCATCGTCTTAGCAGCCGGTATCGCTCCGGTACAACCTTGGATGGACATTCCGCAACTCGGGTCGAGTGTTATTGTGACGACCGATAACGATGCGGAGGCGGCTCGTGCTGCTTGTGTCTCGGTTGCCGAAGAGTTCTGGCGCCGCAAACGCGAATACATGCCACAGCTCTATTCGGCCGAAGACGCCGTTCGGCTTGGCCACGCAGCGAGTGGACTAGCCGTGTTAAGTGACGCCGCCGACGCAACAACGTCCGGAGCGCCAGGCGACAGCGTTTGGATACTGAAGGAGCTATTGAAATGCCGTTGGCCGCGTGAAGCCCTCGTTACGGTAGTCGCTCCGGAAGTCGTTGAGCGATGTGAGAGCATCGCGATTGGCACGGAGTTGACGGTTCGTCTAGGTGGCGTCCGCGACAGCCGCTTTGGAACGATTGTCGAATTGAATGCGATTGTCGAACATTGTTTCGATGCTCGATTTACGATGACGGGGCACATTGGCAAAAACATGCCCATCGAGATGGGACGTTCCGTCGTGTTGCGTCACGATAGCAATACGTTCGTGATCGTTACAACTCGCAGCGGTCCACACTTCGCGCCGGAGTTCTTTCGCTCAGCAGGATTCGAACCATTCGAAGCGTCGCTTGTCGTGGCGAAGAGTCCGTGCGGATTCCGAGCCGTTTATGAGAATCATGCGTCCGCGATCTACAGCGTGAAAGCGCCCGGATGTGCGCCGTCAGATTTCTGGAACTACACATTCAACAACATTCCTCGCCCGCTTTCGCCGTGGGACGAAATTGTGGAATGGTCACCCGCACCTAACATCCTGATCAAATGACACTGCCTGTTTCCTACGACGATGTGCTTGACGCGTTGCCTCGAGTTCATTCGTTGCTCGACCCAACACCACTTTTTGAATGGCCTGGCCTCTCAAAGTTGCTGGGCTTTCCCTTTCATTTGAAACACGAAAACCACCAGCCAGTCGGAGCATTCAAGGTTCGTGGTGGAATCAACTATGTAAGCACAATGAGCGACGACGAGCGCGCAGCCGGAATCGTTGGTGTCTCGACGGGAAATCAAGGCCAATCGCTCGCGTTTGCGTGCCGGCACTTTAACGTGCCGTGTACGATCATCGTTCCCGAACGGGCTAATCCTGATAAGTGCCGAGCAATTCGCAACCTCGGTGCTGAACTGATCGAACACGGTCGCGACTTTGATGCAGCGAAAGCATTCGTCGAAGAGTTGGTCGCAACGCGCGGCGGCCGTTACGTTCATTCGGCGAACGAACCGCTGTTGATCGCTGGTGTTGGCACAATGGCTTGGGAGATCCTAGAAAAGCTGCCGGAGCCCGATGTGATTCTCGTTCCCGTTGGGTTGGGCAGTGGAGTCTGTGGCACTTGTGTCGTGGCGAAGCATCGCTATCCGAAAGCAAAGGTGATTGGTGTTCAATCAGAGAACGCGCCGGCGGTCGCCAATTCGTGGCGAACGAAGGATCTAGTCACTACAGAAACGGCAAACACGTGGGCCGAAGGATTCGCCACGCGTGCTCCAGCCGAGATGACGCTTGAGATTATGCACGCATTGATGGACGACGTGATACTCGTTGGAGAAGACGAGTTGCGACTCGCGGCATATTGGATTCTTAAACACACGCACAATCTTGCGGAAGGAGCCGGCGCAGGTACGCTCGCGGCGGCTTGCAAGGAGCGTGAGCGTTTCGCAGGCAAACGGGTTGTCGGCATTCTGTCTGGTGGTAATCTTGATCTATCTCAACTGCCAGCCATTTTGGAAGTTGGCAAAAAGGTGGATGGTCGTGGTTTGAAATCGTAGAACGGAATTCATTCCGTTTGCGAATCTCAAGGAACGGAATAGATTCCGTTCTACATTGTCTTTGTCAAAGCAAATCGCTTGACTTTGAATGAAGGAAATCGGTGTGAACAGCGAAAGCAAAGTTGCGTTGGTAACCGGGGCAAGTAAAGGCATCGGTCGTGGCATTGCTTACGGCTTGGCAAAGGTCGGATGGGATATCGCGATCAACTACAATCGCGATCAAGCTGGTGCCGAGGAAACGGCAGCCAAGGTAGAAGGACTTGGGCAGCGCAGCTGGATTCTGCAAGCCGATGCGGGATACGGAGAACAGATCACGGCGATGTTCGAGCAGTTGCGAGAACAAGCTGGGCGAATCGACTTGCTCGTAAACAACGCCGGTGTGCAAACGTTCGCTTCGCTGCTTGATCTCAAAGAGGAGGACTTTGATCGCACGATTCGAACAAACTTGAAAGGCTGTTTCCTGTGTTCTCAGGCGGCCGCAAAGATGATGAAAGAGCTTGGCAACGGCGGCTCGATCATCAACATAGGTTCCGGAGCCAACAAGCAACCGTTCCCATCGCTGGTTGACTATTGTGCTTCCAAGGGCGGCATCGAAAATCTAACGAAAGTCTGTGCGGTTGAACTAGGACCGCTCGGTATCCGAGTCAACTGCGTTGCACCAGGCGCGATCGAGATTGAGAGAACAAAGCTCGAAGCAGGCGACTATGCTGGAACTTGGGGCTCGATCACACCAATGCGTCGCATCGGCCAAGCCGAAGATGTAGCTGCTGTCGTCGTGTTTCTCGCCAGTGATGCCGCAGAGTTCACAACAGGACAGACCGTTTATGTAGACGGCGGGCTCTGGACAGCGGCTCAGTGGCCTTATACGGCTGACGATTAGTCCATCGCAACGTCGACTTGCCAATCAAGACCCATCTCGGCGAGGTTGGATCGCACGCGTTGCAAATCCCACAGTTGAATCACTCCGTCTTCTGTTCCTACTGCCAGAAGGTTTCCATCAGGACTAAAACTGATACCACATCCGACTTCGTTTCCATGGCGATTGAGGCGTGGCGCCCGCGGACCTCGTAAACGAGCGAATTCTCGCCAGGTTTCTACATCGAACAATCGCGTGTACCACAGATCCGTGACCGCAACGATGCTCATGTCTTCGCGAAACGCGATCTGACCGGAACCAACTTGACTACGGTCGATCCGTCGGTGCTCTTGCCAGGTTTCAGCGTCATAGAGCACATAGCTGCCCGGCATGCAAACCGAAAGCCAACGACCATCAGGGCTAAACTCAATCGCTTGTACTTCGTTTCGCAACGCCGGAATCTCGGTGACCAATTCTTGCGTCTTGCGGTTCCACACTCGAATGTTCGGTCGATAAGGAGTGCCTGCGACAATGTGATCCCCATCCGGGCTGACCGCAGCCAACCGCTCGTGTCGTACGCCTGGTATCTTCACAGCGTTCTCCGGTGAATCCGGTTCAAATATGTGGATCGTTTCGCCAGATTGCGCCGCCATCGTGTGACCATCGGAACTCACGTCCATGGACGTTACGCCAAGTAGGAGTTCGGGATTTACGAGAAACGGTTCAGGATTAGGATCTCGAAGCGTTTCCAAACGCCAACGCCACAGTCCCGTCGCCCCGGCCGCAAAGAACCACTCGCTGCGCCGATCAAAAAACACGCGGCTCGTGTTCCACTCGGGAATTTGTTGAACCAACTTTCCAGACTCGACATCCCAAATACATGTGCCCTGGACATAGCTGCCCGATGCAATGAGCTTGCCATCACGGCTGAAGGCAATACTTCTGACGGTGTTGTCTCGTTCTTGGACCTCGGGAACACGTAAGACGCGACACTCGCGAGAACGAACGACATCCCAGACGGAAACGCTATCCCCAGGCGTAGCAGATGCGATCGCTGAGTCATCACGAGAGAATCTAAGCGCTGGTGCATCAAAGACCACAAGTTCATCACTCGTAACGGGATCCCAAATCCGCGACTCTAAATCTCGCCCGGCTGACACCAGCAGATCCCCCTGCTGGTTATAAACCGCATGCATCACGCGACCTCGATGACCTTCACATACGGCGTGTGGCTGATCCAAGTCTTCGGTGTCCCAAATGTATGTCCGAGTGTCCAAGCACGGCGTGACGACGAACCTTCCATCCGAACTCCACGCGGCTGACAACACCGCCGTTGGGACAGGGATCGAATCGAGTAGCTCCATCGATTCGATGTCAAAAAGCTGGATCACCTGACTCGCAGCATCTTGCGAAGTGTTTCGCTCATCTGAGCCGAGGACCATCCGATCACCAACGGGCGACCATACGATGAAACGTGGCAGGCTTTGAAGATTCGCCTGCTTGATCGAATTACCCGAGGCTGTATCGCAGATCGTGAGTTTGGCATAGCGAGCAAGATAGACAAACTGTTTAGAGTCGGGTGAGAAGCTAAAGTTCTCTAGCGATCGTCCGTGACCACCGGAATGAACCGACCAGACTAGCTCTTCTTTCTCGATGTCCCACATCCATAGCCAATTGCGATCACCTTCAATAAAACCGCGGACAACCAGAAACTTACCATCAGGGCTGAAACGGATGTACGGTCGCATTCCACGATGAGCGAACTGCTCCGTCCCTCTTAGCTTGTGCAACTGCACACCATCCGAGGTGCGACGGATGATGATATCGGTATCCGTCTCATGTGCATAGCGTTCGAGTTTGGAATCAAAAGCCCACGTCGAATACGCAATTTGCTCCCAGCCATCATCATGCACATGCTTCACGCGAAGCTTCAAATCCATCAATGCCATGCACGCGATGGCTTCATTGCGAAGCTCGAATTTCTCTGCCTCAGTCACGTTCAATGATGCTAACTGCTGAGCCGCTTTCCGCACAGCACTCAATCCGTTCAGCCGCCGACCCGGCCGATTGCTTCTTCGTTCGGCGCGAGAACGTGCTAAGTAGGCGTCGTACAAGTTTCGAGTCGCTTTGGCTTCCGCACTTGTTGCACGCGTCAGATTCTCCATAGCAGTTTCGTGTTTCGCTTGCAAACGCAAAGCCGCGAACGCCGAACCAAATGCGATGACAACAAGAAGCAAAGAAACCAGGCCAAGAAGACTAGCCACGATCGGATTACGACGGCACCACAACCAAGCGCGCTCTATCATCGGAGTCCGCCGCGCTTCGATCGGCTTGTCAGCGAGATACAGCCGCAAGTCATCGGCAACTGCGCTCGCGGATTGATAGCGAGTATATGGCTCTTTGGTGATCGCCTTTAGAACGATTGTCTCCAAGTCGCGGGGAATGCGTGGATCGAGCCGCCGAGGCGTCACGGGATTATCTTGCGTGACTTGCTTGACCAATCGCCCACGATCCGTCTCGTCGAATGCCGGTCGCATGGTGAGCAGTTCGTAAAGCGTTAGTCCAAGACTATAGATATCACTTCGAGGATCGGACCAACCGCGGAAGCGTTCTGGGGCCATATATCGCAACGTCCCGACGAAGTCCCCGGTTCGCGTTAAGTCTTCCTCTTCCGTCTTCGCCAAGCCGAAGTCCGTTACCCACACCGTGCCGCTGGCATCGAGCAACAAGTTCGATGGCTTGATATCGCGGTGCAAGACTCCGTGAGTGTGAGCATAGGCAAGCGCGTCAGCGACCTGCGTTCCGATCCGAGCCACACTTCGAAAGTACTGCTGATCGGACGATGTTGAACCAGATGAATTATCGTGTCCCGGTAACGAGACCGATGACGACGAGTCGGCTCCTTTAGGTTCCTCTGCCTTTGGAAGAGAGCTGGAGTGCGGGTCGGAATCACCGCCTGCCGATTTCGCCGATAATTCGACCTCGCTGAACTCGCCACTTAGCAACTCGGCCGCAATGCTCTCGTTTTCCCGTGTCGAGTTTGGCTTCTCTGTATTCGGTTTGCCCTTCACTTCCGCTCGTCGTGCTCGCAGCAACTGCAATTCATCAAGCACATCGTCCAATCCTTGGCCTTGAATGAACTGCATCGCGTAAAAGTGAACACCTTGATGTTCGCCGACTCCGAAGACGGGAACTATGTTCGAATGGTGAAGCTGAGCCGCAGCGCGTGCTTCGCGATGAAATCGCTGTAAGTGCTTCGGGTCCATCAACGCGTAGAATGGCAATATCTTCAGAGCAACTCGGCGGCCCAGCGACTCTTGTTCCGCTTCATAAACAACGCCCATGCCGCCTCGTCCGACTTCACGAACGATTCGATAGTCGCCTAGTTGCTTCGGGAGGTTACCATCCGCCGTGACTTTGCCGCTGTTTGGATCGCCAGTCTGATCGACGTCGCCTGCGTGCTCCATCATCGCCAGAGCCGGGAACAACTCGCGGATGTCGTCCTCAAGGTCCGGATGCTGCGAAATGTACTCGGTCAGCGAAGGTTGCTCGCCGTTACGGAACCGTTCGACAAACTCGTCCATCAAATGGCCAAAGCGAATCGTCTTCGAGTCCGAATCACCTGTCATGTGTCACCGCGGTCGAAGCAAGGCCCTTGGAACTATCCGGGCATATTACCAAGGACGCCCTTCAGCCGCTTCAGGGCACGGACATACCGTTTGTACGCAGCGTCTTCGGAGATATCGAGCAATTGGGCAACTTCGGCGTTGCTGAACTGCTCGAAGTGGCGCAGCGCTAAGACTTCGCGGTCGATGTCTTCCATACCGTTCAGCGCCTCTTGTACGCGCAGCTTTGACTCGGCACGAGCAGCGGCTTGCGTCGGCGAAGTCTGCTTGCCGATCAATTGTGCAGCCAGTGCCGCTGAAGTCGCTTCGGGGATGGCACCGCGATAGATCGAGACGTCTCGATTGGCATCACGCGCCTTGGCACCCAAATGGCGACGTTGAAGTTGAATCAGCTTTTGCCCGGTCAGGAAACGCAGCCAGATAAAGGGCGAAACCGCCGGGTCCAGCTTGTACTCGTCGTAGCGCTGCGCCGCCTCGACATACGCTTCCTGGATCACATCCGAAGCATCGACTCGACCTTGCAACCGCCGGTCCATCCGCAGTCGCACCATCCGGCGCAAGCGATCGCGATGCTGAGCAAAGATCTCGCTCAGCTCGTGAGGCCGTTCATCGCGTTGTACGTCGGGAGGATTCATGCCGCTGCTCATGGGTACACCGTCTATTCATGATACTGCACGAAGGCATGAAATCCGGACCGAGAAATATCTCGGAAAAATAATCTAGTTTATTAGTCCGGTTTTGAGGGCTGCGGGCAGTAACACCCGTATCGCTGTTCTGCGCGAAGTCTCACCCAACGTGATCCGCCAGCCTGACAGCGGACCCTTCTGGCCCTCAAATCGAAGGAAAGCACGATGTCTCAAGACTTCAGCAATCGTCTTGGCCGCCGAACAAAAACCTTGCGTCGCAACAGGAAACGCAACCCCTGGCACCGCAGATCCTTCCGCCGATTGCTGATGGAATCACTCGAGGATCGGAACCTACTGGCGACTTTCGTTGTTAGCAGCATGGCCGACGCAGGTGCCGGGACGCTGCGCGAGGCGATTGATTTGGCCAACGCCAACGGGACGGCTGACTTGATCAAGTTCTCGACGGGCGGAACGATCGCGCTGCAGGCGGCCCTGCCCCCGATCACCGAGAAGCTCGAAATCGATGGCTACGTTGATTCGCCTGCTGGAGCGGCAGCCAACTCGAATGGAGCCGGGCAGGGTTTCAACTCGACGATAACAATTGTGTTGGACGGTACTTCGGCTCCAGACGCGGTGGGACTGACGATCAACGCCAACGAGACCGAAGTCCGCGGATTGGTGATCCAGAACTTCGGCGGTATTGGTATCGAGATCAATTCGGACACGAACATCATCGAGGGAAACTTCATCGGCACAAATGCGGCCGGTGACACGGCGGCGGGCAACACCGGACCAGCGATTCTGGTTACTGGCGATAACAACACAATTGGATCGACGATCGGACTCGGTAATTTGATCTCGGGTGGCGGCGGAGCCGGCATCGAACTCGTTGACACAGCCGATGGGAACAACATCGCTGGTAACTTGATCGGTCTCAATGCAGCAGGCACGACCGCTCTGAAGAACGCATTCGGCGGAGTGGCGATCTTTGGCGGAGACAACAACACGGTTGGTGGCACAACTCCCGGAGCCCGCAATGTGATTTCCGGAAATGAGGAGAAGGGAGTTACGGTTACCGATTCCACAGCGTCGGGTAACAAGATTCAGGGTAACTACATCGGCACCGACGTCACTGGTGCCAGCGACATCGGCAACCAACAGCACGGCATCGACGTCTTCCAAGCCGTGAACACGCAGATTCTTGATAACGTGATTTCTGGTAACGACGAGATTGGTGTGTTTCTAAACGCCACGCCGAGCGCGACGATTCAAGGCAATCTGATTGGCACCGACAAGGACGGGGCCGGCAACGTCGGTAACACCGATAGCGGCATCTTCCTGGATGTCGACGTTGAAAACACGATGGTCGGAGGCCTTGGGGCGGGAGACGGGAACACGATCGCCTTCAACGGGCTTGGCGGGCTGGTGATGAGCAACTTTGCCAAGACAGGCAACAGCGTGCTGTCGAACTCGTTCTTCGACAACACCGGCATCGGTATCGATATCGACCAAAACGGAGCCCAAACGGCGAACGACTCAGGCGACGGCGACACTGGCTCGAACCTCACTCAGAACTTTCCAACAGTCAGCAAAGCGGAACTCAGCGGCAACAACTTGACGGTTGATTACGTTGTCGACACTACGAACACCGCTCCAGGCACGGTCAACTACGACATCACCGTCCAGTTCTTCAAGGTCGATTCCACTGGCAGCGCGGAAGGCAAAACGTTGCTCGGGACGGATACGTATGCGGTCGCCGGCGCGCAAGCCACGAAAGCAGGAGTCGTGATCGATGTGACCGGCCTTGGGCTTGCCGCCAGTAACGTCATCGTCGCAACGGCAACCGACAATCAAAACAACAGTTCGGAATTCTCATCGGGCTTCACCGTCACGTCCGGCAACCTGGCTCCGACCGACATCTTGCTTTCGGACAGCACGATCACCGAGAACGCCGACACGAGCGGCGGGCCGATTCCCATCGGAGCGCTTTCGGCAACTGATCCAGACGGACCGTCAGCCACGTTTACGCTAGTCCCCGGCGCTGGTGACGACAGTAACAACAGCTTCGAAATCAGCGGCACAACATTGCAAATCAAGCAGAACGAAGTTGTCGATTTCGAAACAGCCGACGAATACTTGATCCGAGTCAACGTCTTTGATGGCGCGAACAACTTCGCGAAGGCGTTAACCGTCAGCGTGATCGATGTGAACGAGCCGCCGACCGTCGCATTGCAGAACACCACCACTTCGATAGACGAGAACACCAGCACAACGAGCCGCATTAAAGTCGCTGACATCGTTGTGTCGGACGATGCGCTGGGAAGCGAAACGCTCGCGCTGACCGGCACGAACTCAGCCGCCTTTGAGATCGACGGAGCGGAGTTGTTCATCAAGGCAGGGACGACGCTCAATTTCGAAGCCACATCGCAGCTCGATGTGACGGTTGAAGTCGACGACGCGACGCTTGGTGGCAATCCAGACGACACGGCCGCGCTGACGATCACCTTGAACGATCTCGACGAGCCATTCGTCGGGCATCCACCGATTGGGAGCCAACACCTGCTGCTGCGTCTCGACGCGACTGGCGAGCAGATCGAATTGCACGATGAAGAGAATGATATTCTGTTGCAAACAGCTGCCGTCGCGACGACGCCGACAGTTACTGTCAATATGGGTGACGGCGATGGTTTGCTGACCATCGACGAAGTAAACGGTCTGATTCCCGTTCCGATTATTTACAACGGCGACGGTGGTGACGACACGTTGGAGTTGATCGGGACAAACGCAGTTTCGGCCACATACTCCGTCGGTCCTGGAACCGGCGAGGGGCTGATCACGCACGAAGCCAGTGACGTGACCCAACGCGTTCGATTCACAGGACTCGAACCTGTCATTGATTTGACGGTCGGCACGCTGACCGTCAACGCAACCGCGGCCGCCAACGCAATTAACGCCAACCTCGGGCCGAACTCCAGCACGGCCACCGTCGGCAATGTGGCGAGCGGCGAGGTCCAAATCGACAACTTCGAGACGATCGAATTCGCGAACAAGACTGACGTCACGATCAACGCCGGTGCGGGCTCCGATCAGATCCACATCGCCAACGATGTCGATGGCTTCTCTGGCAAGCTAACGATCAACGGCGGCGACCCAACTGCAAATGGTGACGAGCTGATCGTTAACGGCAACGCGACGATACTCGCAGTTGATTTGGCGGCGGCTGAAGTTGCCGGCGCGCTACAAAACGGCAGCACAATCGGCTACTTAGCCGTAGAATTGTTGACGACCGTCGCAGGCGACTCGGACGAGTTGACACTTGGAGGCTCGAACGATTACGAAGTCATCCCCCGTGCGGCTGACGATCACGGTAGCATCCTTAACAGATACGTCGCTGTGGCATTTGAGGGCTTTGGCTCGACAAACGAGATCCATCTAACTTCAGTCGGTGGCTTAGGTAGATTGACAGTTCATGGCACGAATGCGAATGACGTTTTTCACGTTAACTCCGCGGGTGACATTCTGCTTGTCGGACGGGCAGAACTTCGGCAAACCAACTTTGTCCTGAACGTGCTCAATATGCTGGATGGCGCGGACTTCGCCTCTGTATCTGCAAGTGCGAGCGTGGATCTTGATATCCACGGCGGGAATGGCTCCCAGGAAGACGCGTTAAAGTTTAATGGGGCAGGAGCAGCGGTGACTATCAACCCAGAAGACCGTTTTGTCCAGGAAACGGGTCTTCGGCGTGTACTCTTTTCAGGCACGGAACTAGTAGGTGTCAATGGCTCTGGGGCAACCATCAATTTTGACAGTGGCGATGACGTTAAAGTCAGACCAGTCTCTGCAACGACCGCCGATCTGTCGCATGCTGGGGTTGGCACAAACTTTCACCTGGACGCGGTCGGAACATTGAATGTGGCTGCGGTTGCCGGCGACTATCGATTGCGCGTGGACGGTACAACTGCTGGAGAGACGATCACGGCGACCGGCACGATGGTCACTGTTGGTTCGATGTTACCAGTCAACTATTCGGGCGTCGCCGCACTTGAGTTGTTCGGACATGAGGGCGCTGACGACATTCAGGTTACTCCGAGTTCGATCCCAGTCATCGTCGATGGTGGTGATCCGATTGGTGAGGCTGATGTCAACACAACCTTCGACAGTCTGCTCGTTGTTGGAAGCACGTCGTACGCATCAGTCGAGAAGGGGCCTCAAGACGACGAGGGCAGTATCGTTATCGGATCGGACGCGGCGGTCAGCTTTGATCGCATTGAGTTTCCCTCCGCCGGCGTGACGGCAGTCAACAATGAGGCGTTCACAGTCACGTTCACCAAAGATGAATCCGATGTGATCCTCACGGCCTCCGACGACGAGCAACTCACAATCAGGGACGGCAACACCTCGTTCGTCATACACAATGTAATCCTCGACCAAGTCGTCGAGATCACCGGTAGCGGAGACAACAGTAATGTCACGGTTGATTTCTCTGGAACAGGCGAGTTCGTGCAATCGCTCGAGTTCGAGAAGCTAGATGTTGAATTCACCGGCGGCGGGCCGTTTGAAACCTCCGCGATCGCCGTGACCGATTCAGGGATCAGTGGCTCGATCAATCCGAACTTCAACATCGGCGGGCAGAATCCGTTGAATGTCAGATTCAGCGCGGCGGTCAGCAATGTGCAGATCACGACCACCGCCAACAAAGATGAGGTGACCGTCGAGATCGACGATCTGACAACGAAGGTCACGACAAAGACCGGCACGCAGACCTCGACCAAGACCTATCAAAACAGCGGCCTCACTGCACTGACGATCAACACCGGCGATGGCGATGATGAGATTGATATCAAGAGCAACACGTCGATCGCCTATCCAGCCAGCATCACCATCGACGGGCAAGGCGGCACGGGAGACAGCCTTACGTTCTCGGGCAATTTGCGAACGCGGGGCGCAGTTGCCTTCACCGCCGAAAAAATGGAAGGGATCACCGGGACGATCGATACTTCACTTGGTGGCGCATCAGCGACGGTCACTTTGACTGGGGAAGACATCTGGTTTGATGACTTCAGTGGAAAGACTCTCGATGCGACAACCATCCTGACCGACGGCGCAGATGTAACGATCAACGCCGACACGGTACATGTTTATGCATTCGCCAACATTGACACGAAGCTGGCAGCCACATCTGGTGCAGCCGGCAACATTGACATTAGTTCGCCTGACGAGATTACGGCGGGAGGGTCTGCCAACTATCAACTCGACATCGATACATCGTCAACCAAGGACGCGACTAGCACAGGCGGTGATGTCAAGCTGCCGACTGGCACGGGCAGTGGCGATTCGATCGAGACGATCAACACTCTCGATGTCGATGCGCGCGGTGGAAGTGCAGCCAACGGTGGGGAGATCACGCTTGGAGGAAACTTGATGGTCTCAACCGTTAAGCTACAGGGCGATGTGACGATCGTTGGTGCCAACACCAGTCCGCTATGGTCGTCGTTGGCGCTCATCGACTTAAGCGACGCCGATGTCGCGTCGGCGGCCACGGGAACAACGCTGTCGCTCGTTGATTGGGGTTCTGGTCTCGTTGTGAGGCTCGGCAAGTTCAGCGACCATGGCGGTAATGACGAGAAACTGCAAGCGTTAAGCGTGGCCGCAGACACCATCTCTCAGCTAGATACGGTTCAAACAGCAGGGGCGGTCGACTTCAATGCTACGAAAGACATTTTGCTGCGGGCGTTGCTTCAGAACGGTGGCGGTGGGGTGCAACTCAATGCCGATGGAAACATTCAGTTTGATTCGACCGGTGTGATTGCACCGCTGGCTGGCAGCACGACCGCCATCCAACTTGTCGCGGACGACGATGGTGATGGCACAGGGGCCATTGAGATGCTCGATGGGTCCCGCCTTGATGCGCGCGGTGGCGATGTAAGTCTCATGTCCAGCGAGGACATTGATGTAACCAGCATCATCTCAACGGCCACGGTGCAATTGACGAGCGTATCTGGCGAGATCGTCGACAACACCACTGCCGAAACGCCGAATATCACGGCCGCAAAGACATTGCTTAATGCGCAAACAGGGATTGGTGCGGTTAACGACATCGATTTGTCGGTCGCCGATCTGGCTGCCATGACGATGACGGGCAACATTGATGTGAAAAACGCAGGCAACATGGATATCACGTCCGTAAGTACCCTATCAGGCGTGTCTATCTTCAACGGATCGCTCCAGGACACGATTCAGGTGGAAACGACCGGCAATCTGCAAATCACCGACGGCGTCCGCGGCAATGCGAACATTACGCTGTTGGCCGACGGCAATATCACGTTTGGTGCGATGGCCGATGTCAAATCAGAGGACGGCAATATCATCCTTGAGGCCGGCGGTAACGTGCTGCTAGGTGTGGTCGATGCCGACGACGACAACGACGGCACGGCAGGCGAAGTGCTGGTTCAAGCCGACAGGCACAGTTCCGGCACCGGCGCGATTACCGACGCACTTGCCGGCGAGGCAGCCAACATCATCGCCGGCGCAGTTTCTCTTCAGGCTGCGACGGGGATTGGAACGACTGCGGAAGACATCGATCTCAAGACTCCCAAGGTCGCCTTTAACAACAGCACTTCCGGAGTCGTGAACATCAGTAACGATAGCGCGTTGAACATCGACAGCGTCGGCTCGCTCAGCTCGTCCTTCTCGAAAGGTGGCGGATCGGTAACAGCAAACAGCCCGTTGACGATCACTAGCGATGTCACGACGAACGACAGCATGACGTTTACAGCAGGGAACGACGCGACGAACGCTGATGATGATTTGACGATCAAGAGCGAAGTTACACTCGATGCGGCGACGAATGAGTCGCTCCGATTCGTTGCGGGCGACGACATCGAGATCGATGGCGGTAGCATCTTGACCAAAGGTGCGGGCGAACACACGGTCAAGCTCGCTGCCGACGAAGAAGGGGCTGCGGCGGATAGCGACCGTGGCAAGGTCTCCCAAACTGCGGTGAGTGGGTTCATCGTCCCAGTAATTGACAAGACGATCGTTGCCCATCGAGTTGAAGTCGAAGATGGGGCTGATGGTGTCATCCTCGGTGTTGAAGCGGTTGAGTTGTCTGTTGATTCTACAGGCAACAACGGCGACATCATTGTTACCGAGCATGCTGCGGGGATTGAACTCGATACCATCTCCGCAGGAAGTGGAAATGTGCTGCTAAGTGTGACGGGGAACATCACGAGCAACAGCGCTGCCGCAACCAATGTCCAAGGAGATCACCTGACTATCGTCGGGGATGCGATTGGCAACTCAGTTACGCCAGTCAAAAGTCAGATCACGACTCTGTCTGCGGCAAGCCAAGGTGCGATCTATGTTACCAACTCTGGCACGTTGGAGTTTGCACAACAAGTTACGATCGGCGGACCACTTACGCCGGGAAGAGGCGGGTTTCCGGGACTCACACCCGTCATCACTCCTGCAGTGAGCGCTGGTGCGGACATTGTTCTTCGAAGCACGGGTGACTTAACTGTCGAAGCATCGTCCGATCCTAGCAAGAGCGTGATCGAATCCACGGGCGGCAGCGTTACGCTTGACAGCGAAACTTCAATTCACATCCGCGGAATCGTGCAAACGGATGGAGGAGCCGTCACGGTCGAAGCGGATCAGGACATCTTAGTTGACAGTTCGGCAGGCAAGATCGACGCGGGAAAGGGCACACCGACAGTCACGCTAGCAGCCGCCGATGACGGAATCGGCAACGGCTTCATCTCTATGAGCGATGGCACTTCGATTGACGCCAAGGGCGGGTTGATCGATGTCTCCGCTGTTGGATTCGTCCAGTTGGCAAGTCTTAAGACGACGGGTGATGTACACGTCACTTCCACTGGTACAATCGTAGACGCAGGCGACTCGGACACTGACATTGAAGCAAATCGCATCGCGCTCGAAGCCGTTCTGGGGATCGGAACGGATGCGAACGATCTCGATACGAAGACGAGCATGCTCGCGGCGTCTACCGAATCGGGCGACATCCACATCGAGAACAGCGGCGCGCTGACGCTCGGTCAAGTCAACGGCTTGTCGGGCGTGACGATCGTTGACACTACGGATGACAACTCGGCGAACGACAACATTGTCATCTCGACGAGTAGCCCGCTGAATGTCAGTCAACTCGTTTCGAACGCCGATGGCGGACACATCACGCTCGCCGCCGAAGGCAACAGCGACTCGGACGACTTGACGGTCGCGGCAAACATCACAGCGAGTGGCGGCAGTGGCGTCATCAATCTGTTCGCGGGCGACGACGTGCTGCACAATGCGGGCACGATCTCCGCCGCCGGTGCGGGTGGTGTGACGATCCTCGCCGGAACTGACTACAACGGTGGCTTCCTGCCAACTGCCGGCCACGCCGACGGCGACATCGTGATGGCAGACGGAGTCAGGATCGAAGCCAAGGGGACCGGCGGCAGTATCGGCTTGTTTGCAACAGGCGATGTGAAACTGAGCATCTTGGATGCCGACGACTCGGTTGAAGTCACGGCCGACAGTTCGATTCTCGGAGCGCAGAACAATGCCGGTCAGATCATCGACAACCTGAGCAGTGAAGCCGCTAACGTCGAAGCAAACTCCGCCGTTTTTCAAGCGGCAAGCGGTATCGGGGATGCCGACGACATCGAGATCAAAGTCAGCGAAGTTTCCGCGACGAACGTGAGTGTTAGCGGTGACATCAAACTCAATCAAGTCGCGGGCGTCACGTCGGTCTCTGTCTTGGAACTGCTTCAAGCCGATACGGCCGGCAACAACAACATCGAATTGACTACCGAAGGGACCAGCATCTCGCTTCCCGCCTCGGGCCTCGGCGCGGACGTGAAAGGATCGGGTGATATCAAGCTCGACGCGAACGGCGCTGGCTCGATCCTCTCGATCGTTAACAGCATCACCACGGCAGGCGGTGCCGTCACCTTGCTCGCGGATGACAATGTTTCGCTCGGCTTCCTGACGGTGGGGGCCGCCGTTCAAACAAAGGGTGGCAACGTCAGGGTCAAAGCTGACGAAGACGACGGCGGAGCAGCCAGCGGTCACTTCTTCATGACCGACGGATCGCTGATCGATGCGAGCACGGGCAGTGGATCTGGCGGCACGATCGACATTGATGCCGATGAAGATGTCACGCTCGGTGGTGTAGTAACTGACAGCAGTTCCACAGCCGCGATCACCATCGACACGAGCGAAGGTGCGGTCGTTGACGGCGGCAACTCGACGCCCGACATCATTGCTGAGAGCGGTGGCGTGGTGATTAACTCGGTGAACGGCATCGGCGATGGGGATGCAATCGAGACCGAAGTTGCGATCTTCAACGCGACGAACACAACGACGGGCAACATTGAAATCGCCAACCACACCGACTCGCCCGGCGCGCTCAGCATCACTGGCATCTCAAACGCCGGCGGCGGCGATGTGTCGGTGACCAACGAAGGTGAGATATCTGTCGACGGAGCGATCTCTGCAACTGGCGGCTCGGCCGGCGTGCGGCTTGAGGCAATGAGCCCGTTGACAATCAAAGCCAACATCACAGCCGCTGGCTTGATTCACGGGATCGCAACTGATTCGGCTCAAACGGGCGACGACATCCTGGTCACGGACGGAGCTGCAATCCAATCCACGGCAAACAACATCCAATTCGACGCCGGCGACAACGCGACTTTCTCCGCCGGAACATCTCTCACGGCAGCCACAACGATCATCATCAACGGAGATGCTGGCAACGCCGACTCGACAGGAACGCGAATCGAGATCGCGGGCAATGTTGCCTCAACCAACGGCACGACGCTCAATGGCGACACCGAAAGCGACCACTTCACGTTCGCGCCACAGACAACAACCAGCTTCGACGTGCAAGGCCAAGACCCAACATTCGGCCAGCCAGGTGTCCCCAACTCACACGCCGATACCGTCGATCTCGATCTGCGACTCTTGAATGCTCCACCGACGCTGACCTTGACCGGCTCGGGCAAAGGCACTTTCACGATGACTCCGCCCGACACCCAGCAGCAAATCACCTTCGACAACATCGAGATCTTCAATCGTCAAGGAACACAGGCACCGACGGTGCAGGTCAATCCAACCTCAGCCGGCTTGCCGATTGGCTCGACGATTACTATTGCCAACTCTGGAGACTTGGGAACCGTTGGCTTAGGGGAGCAAGAGTCGCGAGGTCTAACGGTGTCCAACATTGGAAGCTCTGGCGCAGACGAAGAGTTGATGGTAATCAACCGCGATGCCGTTGGCTTAATCAACATCAACGGCGAGAACAATCAAACGTCGCTGGTCTTCAACGCCGGCGGAGCCAACTTGACCGATGACGGCAGCACGATCAATGCCGCAGGCTTCCCGCCGATCACCTATGCGAACCTCGACGGCGGTGTGACGTTGGAAGCAGCCGGCCTCGGCCCGGTTGACGCGGGAGCCGAGATGAACGACGGCCACATCGATTCGTTCTTCCTCACGATCCAAGACGGTCGTGTCCAAGCATCGGTGAACGGCGAGTTGACTCGCACGATCCCGCTGTCGGAACTTGGCAATCTCACCATCAACGGCTCCGACGACGACGACACCTTGTTTATCGACGTCGATCAGTCTCGCGGTTCGGATGTGATTGGTGTGCCGATTCGTTTCAATGGCGGCGAGGGTGGCTTTGATTCTTTGGAAATCTTCGGCAGTCCAGCGATCGCGGTCGAGACTTCCATCTATCGTCCCGGCCCGGATTCGCACAATGGGCGATTGGATCTCGAAGACGCAAGCAATACGCGGCTGATGACGGTCGAATTCACGGGGCTTGAGCCCGTTCGCAACAGCGTGAATTCCAATAACCATCATGTCTATGGCACGTCGCAAGCCGAAGACATCACCTACGAAACCGTCTCGAAGACGGCCGGATTCCTTGGCCCTATCAAACGCTTCGGGCAGGTTTCAGTTATGGAAAAAGAAGTCTATCAATTCCAAGTCGAAAGCGTCTCGGCAACCCCCGCGCTCCTGCTGAGTGGACTGGAAGGTCGAGATCGTTTCTTTGTCGAGATTCCGCATCAACCGGGTATTGATGATCTGCGGTTTATCGTGGCAAGCGGCGAGGACTCGCTTGGCTCTGCGCACGCGGAGAACGAACTCGTTGCCTATGCTTCGTCGAACGATGATGTGTTCGAATTCGAGCTATCGTCGCTTGAGGAGAGTGCTGACCTGTTCGTCACGAAAGCTGGAACGACGAATCGCTTCGAACTCGAAATGTCGAACATCACTGACATTACGATTCCCGCTTCAGGCGGCGCAGACACGCTATCGATCAAAGGCCATGCATTCAATGAGCGGCTTGAAGTTGAACCGGTCATTGATGCGAACGTGTTGCAGACAGGCTTCCGTAAGTTCGACGTTCTGCACACTGAGTTTGACCCAACATTCCCGAGCGGTCTGAATTCGCTGAACGTCTATTCCGTGAAGTCGGTGACCGCCGATTTAGGAGCCGGTGTCGATGAGTTTGTCGCAGTCGGGACGGTTGAAGATGACTTCGTCGAGATCAAACCTGGTCAAGTACATTTGGGCGGCCAGCTAGCCACTCCGGTGATGCTTAGCAACCATGAAGCTGTGAGCGTCGACGCTCGTGGTGGCGATGACATCATCAAAGTCTTCCATCCGCTTCCATTGGATCTTCATCTCGATGGCGGTTCGGGCGACTTGGACGAACTTGATATCGAAGGCCGTTCGGTGGCTGTCGACTTCATCCCGTTCGACGATTCGAATGCCGGTCGCATCGAACTTGCAGGCGATAGCTTCTCGGCACCTGGCACGCATCTCGACTATGCCGGAATCGACTTGATCAAGACGCGACTCAACAACTCCGATGCGTACATCAACATCGATGCTGATTCGGGCGACAATGATATTCGCGTCAGCAACCCTGGCTTGCCGGTCGTGGATATTGATGATCGGCCCAGCATCCAACTGTTTTCGCTTGGCACAGATTCATCGATCCTCATCGACGGCCTTGCCGGCGCAGATCGTTTCGCAGCAACACTCGGCCAACATGACATCTACCTCGGCGCGGGTGATCGTGATCAGCATGACGTGGTCCACGTCAGCGGTGGGAATCTCGCTTACAAACCCGACGCCAGCTTTACTAACGGCCAAGCTATATTGCGGCTTGGCGGGTTCGACGAGATCATCGTGGAAGCCGATGAGATCGTTGCCAACAGTCGCGAGACGACTCCCACGCGTCGATACCGCACGGCGGGAACGAATGATCCCGAAGCAAGAGCCGTTGGCTTTGTGACGCCTGGCGCGGGTAGCGGCTTGCCTGTCGTGCGGTTGTTGGGGAGTGACGCCGAGACGGTCGTTAGTGATCCGAGTCAGCCATCGATCGACAACGGCGGTGTGATCGTGATCAATGGTGGCCTCGAATTGCACGACAACGTGTTCTTTGACGTATCGAGCAACGATGGGCAGGCCGTGCCGCAATTCGAGTTGTTTGCTGCGATCGTCGAAGATACGGAGTTTACTCCCGAGATCGAACCGAACGACGAAACAACTGACAGCGCTGAGGAGGAGTTCAACGTCAACAGGCGAATCGCTCGAAGGGGCTCCGTTCCCGTTGGTGATGCCGACCTGCTCGCCGTCAAGGTCAACAACAGTCATCGAATTGCGGCCGTCGTCAGCAATGACCCTACGCATAGCGGCACGCCAATGCAGTCGCTATTGAGCATCCTCGACATGGACGGTGAGACCGTTTTGGCGAGCGGCTCGAACATCGCTGGCTCGGTTGGAAACGCGGCGGTCACCGACCCACTCCCCGCCGGTACCTACTTCATTCGGCTGAGCAACAGTGATACGACGGGCGATGGAGACTATGAGCTGATCGTTTTCGATGTGAACAACGATTCGGCCGTCACCGATGGCGAAGAAGGTATCCCGATCAACGGCGATATCGATCCAGGTGAACACGGTCGTGGCAGTATCCCGCCGACACCCGGCAACGATGATGTCGTGCAACTAACGCCGCTTGGAAACCAAGCCGCCACGCTTCGCTTCAACGAAGCCACACCGTTAGACATCCGCCGCGCTGACACGTTGACGATCGATCCGCTTGGTGGAAGCGACCATCTTCAGCTCTTCGGCTCGTCGCACTCGGATGCGATTGGATTCGCAGGCAATGATGTCTCCGTCAACGGGCAGGCTTTCGTGCAGCAGTCGTTCGAATCGTTTGAAGTTCGTGCCGAGTCGGGCAACGATGTCATCGGCATCGACAGCGCGTTGCAAGTTGCTGGTCAATTCATCGTCGATGGCGCTGATGGTACCGATCACGTCGCAGTAACACTCGACAGCACCGGCCAAGTCATGCTGCCAAACGTTGTCCAAGACTCACGCGACTTCGCCGCGATTGGAGTCGAATCGTTTTCTGTGACAGGCACGGCAAACGAATTGGGCAATCAATCAGACATCGTCGTAAGTGGCGCTGCCGACGAAACGGCGGCAGTCACGGTTACTCCAATCGCAACCGATCACGTTCATGTTCGCGGTGGATCGGTGGAGTTCGATCTGCACACAACCGGCGACGTCACTGTCTCGGCGGTCACGCCAGCACTTGGCTCAGGCCGACCAATTCGGCACGTTGATGTGATCGGCACTGCCTTCGAAGACACGATCGATATCGGTGGCACGGCAGTCGATTTCACCGGCGGTGTAAATCGGACGATTGGATTGTTGAACGTCGCCTCGGTGCGCGTCGACGGCGGAGTGGCTCGAGACACGTTTAGCGTCACGCCGACCGCTCTTACCGCGTTCCACATCGATGGCGGTGACCCAATCGGGGAACAAACCGGCGACGTGCTAACAGTCAATGTTCCCGCGGGAGCCGTGCAAGTCGATATCGAAGATGGTCCGGAGGCTGATGCTGGCAGCGTCGTGATCGACGGAATGCAAGTCAGCTTCGACGAGATGGAACAAGTCAAGACGGCCACGACCACGTCGGGCCCATCGCCGAATGTGAAGTACACACCGCGAAGTGGCAGCGGCCAGACGCCGCCATCCGCTCGAATTAAGCCAGGCACAATCAGCGGCGTCGAGTTCAGCACGCTCAGTCCCGGAGAAGCAGGCGAAGCAAATCGAAGTTTGATCATCGACAACTTTGCTGGCGAACTAACGATCGACGGCGAGCTAAGCTCGCTGGAAACGGATCTTGCCGGAGGTCAATTCGAGATTGTGGTTGGTGAAGGCGATGGAGTCGACTCGCCACTCGAACTCACGGGCCTGAACGACGGCGCGAAGATCATCGCCGTCTTAGTCGGACAAGTCGCCATCAACGGCGACGGCGACGACAACGTCAATCTGCAATGGCCCTTCCGGCCGGAAGCCCCAGGTCTGCAACTCGCTGGCGACGGCAACGGCACAGACACCATCGCGCGAGTTGGTAACTGGGCGCGTGTCGGCAATTGGGCGCGCGTCGGCAACTGGGCGAGGGTCGGCAATTGGGCAGTCGTCACGTCTGGCCTCGATACCTTGACCCTCGAAAGCATCAACGGTCTCGGTCAGTTCGACGTTGTCCCCGCTGGCTTGTCTTCGACGACGAGCTACCAGATCAACGCATTGGGCACGGACACAATCAACTTTGTCGGTCAAGATGCAATAGACGAATCGTTCACTCTCTCTGCCGACAGCTTCTTTGACCGGGCTTCCGGCGCGACGGTTGGCTGGAACGGCGGCGGCGCGAGTCCGGGAAGGCTGACAGTTGACACCGGTAACGGAAACGACACGTTTCTGATCAATGTTGACGACGGATTCGTAAGCACTCCGATCACGTATCTGGGTGGACTTGGCGACGATAATCTCGCAATCGATGGCGATCCAGGATCGAACTCCTTGCCAACCGCCGATGTGCTCACTTACGACGCTGGCCCAACGGTCACCGAGGGTCGCCTCTACTATGACAGCACCGACGCTGGCACAGGAGCGCGCACTCGACGCATGGCGATCGAGTTCCATGGTCTAGAACCGGTGCTTAATCGAGTCATCTTGAATGAATTGCAAGTGCAGGGCAGTGACCAAGACGAAAACTTCGCCTATGACGAAGAAGAGAAATGTATCTTTTTCATCTGTAATGACTATGGGGTTATCCGTTACCAAAACTACGAGAAGATTCTCTTCACTGATGTCAACGCCGTAGAGATTCATACTGGAGAAGGGCGAGACACCGTTACAATTCCGCCAAAACAAGAGGGCTTCCTCGGAGCTCCGAAGTTCGAACTCTTCGGCGGAGACTCGGGCGACGATTCGCTGTTTGTGACTGCCCGTGATTCAAACGCGAACATCGACTATGACCCATTCCGCAGTATGGTGCATCTCGACAACATCGATATCGAACTTGATCACTTCGAAGACGTAGTAACGCACGCCGAAAGCCAACAGTTTAATGTCTTCAATAGCGATTCGGATCCGGCCCAGACGATCGTGCTGAAGCCGAGCCAAACGTTGACCACCAACTGTGACTGCGCACAGACCTTCCATCTCGATGTTCTGAATTCGGGTGCAGAGTTTGGCCCCCCCATGACCGTCATTGGCGCAGGCCAAGTACGCATCAGTGAGTTCGGCAACGTTGTCGTCAATGCAACCGAGCATAAGGACGAAGTTGAAGTTAAGTCCTACGAAAACGACGAAGGGTTTGCCGTGCAAGAGGTTGTCGTCAACAACACGACCTTCGGACTCACGTTTGACACCCAACGCGTCGTCGTGAACCTTGGCGGGGGAGATGACACTGCCCGTGTCGGCCACTCGATTGACCCTGAAGATCTGATCGTCGAAGTGAACGGTGGCGGGGCGGCGGATGAAGATCGCCTGATCTATGACAGCTCGAGCGAATCGCAGCAGTTGTATGTTGAAGAGCATCAGATCCTGGCGAGGTCAGATGGTAGTGAAGAAGTGAGATTCAGCGGTCTCGCCGAAGTAACGATTGAAGCCGGGGGCTCGCTCACCATCGTGCCAGGTGTACAGCACCGCGGCATCGCCGTCGATCTTGGAACGTCTCTCGATTTTCACGGCTTACGCCGCCTGACGAGCAGCCACGATGAAACGGTTTATGAGGTATTTGGTGCGCCGCTTGGCATCGATGTCGCTGGTTCTGCGGATGGGGCGACACGTGTCGCGTTTCATGGGAGTGATGCAGACAATGTGTTTGATGTAACTCGCCGGGGAGCCTCTGCAGAGATTGGCGGGCCGACGGGAGTCCGCGTTCCAATGGGAGAGATCAGCGCCGTTGCCTTCTTCGGTGCCGGCGGGCACGATCTCGTCACGATCGACATGAACAACGGTCTGCTTGTACCGCGGCACTTCAACTTTGAAATCCTGTTCGACGGTGGGGATGGCGATGACTCTTTGCTTTTCAGCGGCGGTGCCGACGTAGACTCCCACTTCCTGTTTGATGATGGCCCACAAGATGGCCGAGCGATTCATAATGACATTTCAGCCAACCCGACAAACGAGGAAAGGGATCCGCAAAAAACGAACTTTAAGAACGTCGAAGGAGTATTTCAGTCAGCGTCGGCTGCCGCAACCGTTGTTGCGAATGGCGCTGCCAACGCCATCAACTTCGCTCAAAAGGAGACGCGGCCTAGCATCCATGGTTTCAACAACGAGAGCTTCGGCGTTGTCGAAGTAGATGCCTACCCACCCGTCCACTTCCGCAACGCGACAGATGTCACGATCGACGCAGGTGCCGGCACAGATACGATTGGCGTTCAGAACACGTCGATCGGCTTCAGCGGCAAGCTGATCGTTGAGGGCGGCGAGGCCGGTGATGAGGACAAGCTAATCCTCAGCGGTACACCGGAAGACGACACGTTCACCTACCAGCCGGGCATTGCGCCGCATGCCGGCTCGTTTACGCAAGGTGATCCAGCACGGGCGCTACACTTCGACGGAATCGAAGAACTCGTTGTGAACGGCCTTGAAGGACGGGATGAGATCACGACGTTGGGGCCGATTGGGCATCCGGCTGGCGGTGAAGCAAGCGAACCTCCTGCAGATCCCAACGAAGGTTCAGGCGACTACTGGCGACTGCCACTCGACGGCATCCAGGGCGACCCGATTGTTATTGCGACGACTGTGCCGGCGAGTTCGAACTTCGACGGAACGACACCGGCAGGCGATACGACGCTGGAGTTGCTCGACGCCAACGGCGAATCCATCAAGATCGACGACGACAGCGGAGCAGGCTTCAGTGCGGCTTTAATCGTGAAGCTTGCGCCGACGGACAGCAACGCCTTCCTCATCGTCGACACCGGTCAACATTCCACGTACGAAGAGTACTTACTGCTCACCGCCGTCGGCGACTCGGCCAATATCACGAACGAGTCGGAAGATGGATCGGGCGAGAACGACACCCCCGAAACAGCCGTGCAATTCGACGGCGTGCTCGCATCGGGAAGCGTCGCTGCGGGTGATGTCGACTTCTTCGAGTTCCGAGCGGAAGAAGGAGACATCGTTAGTCTCCTGATTGACAACGACCCAAACGAACTTGGCGCTGATCCGCTGCTGCAACTCGAGTTGCTCGACGCGGCGGGCAATGTTCTGGCAATGGTCAGGACGACCGGGCCATGCGTCGCGCCTGCCATATCGCCGATCCGTCTGTCGACTGGTACGTATTATGGCAGGGCAACCAACTTGGAAGATGGTTCCGATCCTGATGACTACTTGATCGGCAAGACTAAGGTCTCTGGAGCACCAACCCAAGAACAACAGGGCAACAAATCGACGGCAGCCGCGACCAGTGTCATCTACACGGCACCTAGCAAGGGCGTCGCGACCAAACCTGGCCCTGATGACCGCGTCGTACTAACCCCGTTCGGCAACGATGAATCGCAGATTCGCTTTAATGAGTCGACGGCGCTAGACGTGCGGGATTTTGAAGTCTTCATGGTCGATCCACAAGGCGGTCGAGACACCATCGTTGTCGATACACAAACCGATCACGACAATGTTCAGCTTTCGCAAACGGGCGTTACTGCCAATGGGCAGGAGTTCAACTTCATCAACGAGGAAGAACTCGATCTAAATCTTGGTGACGGCGACGACCTCGCCGGAGTCACGGCGTCGCTGACCGTGCCGATGACGATCGACGCGGGAGATGACTCGGGAGAAGACCTCGTCGTCTATCGTGGCAGCGGATTCCTCGCCGAAACCGCTGTCATCCAGCCGGCGGTCGGCGCGATCGAGATCGTTGATCGCATCGAGACGGCTTCGGGAGCGGAAGTCAAAGTCCGAGGTGCCGAACTCGTCAGCGTCGGCGGTTCACCCATTCCGAACTCGAATCTGAACACGGCTGTCGTCTTCGAAGCGTCGACTCTCGATGATCGCATTCGTTACATGACCGTCGATGCGGACACCGAGCAGCTCAAAGTCGAGGGACGCAACACGCTCTTCACGTTTAACGAAACGAGCGGCCTCACGATCGATCCGTCTGATGGAGCGGATGAGGTGCTAGTGCTTGGCAACGCCGACAGCAACGTCATCGATGTGGTTCGCGGTGCGATGACGACTGTGCAAGTTGACTCGCTGAGAACGATCGCGATCAAAGCGAACACGACCGAGGCACTGATCATCGATGGACAACGCGGCAACGACGCAATCAACGTCAACGGCGCTGGCGGCCCAGCAGTTACCATCAACGGCGGTGAGCCGTTCGCCAGCGACAAACTAACGATAAAGCGACCAGCCGCCACACTAACTGGCGGAGGACCGCCACCAATCGGCGGCGGTTTGACAGCCGTGTCCGAATTCTCGGTCGTGCCGGGATCGGCGATCGGTACGGGAGCCGTAACCTTCGACGATGCTGACAGCTCCGTGGGCAACGACGTCACACAGTTCGAGAACATCGAACACATTGTGCTCGATGCAGACGGAACAACGCTGGCGAGCACCATTTCGGCCACCGAAGGGCCGGACAGCATCGCCGTCGTAGCCGTCGATGACGGGAACGGTACGCTCATTCCGCGCGTGACGATCGACGATCGACTTGATGTGCGTCTGGTGAACTTTACCGCAAACAGCTCAGTGGCGGTGGCGGCTCTGAATGGAGACGACGCGACGCGAGTTGCGCCAACTGGCCTCACCAATTTCTCGATCACTATCGACTCTGGTGGATCCGTTTCTGCGGACACTGTCGCAGTCGAGACCATTCAGAGTTTCGGCTCGTTCAACTACTCACCTGGGGCAGACGACCTCTCAGCGACCGTCCGCGTGAACAACGCCATCGTCAACGCTGACGGAACAGAGGCGTTGCATCTCGTTGGCCTTGGCGAGGTGGATGATCTGATGATCACCGGTAGCGTCGACGACGACACGATTCTGCTTTCGCCCAGTGGCACGGCTGCTGGTGACTTCAGAGTTAATTCGCATTCGCCAGTGACGTTCATCGGGATTGAAGATGTGACGATCAATGGTGATGCGTTGACCGATACGCTAAAGATCGATGGTACGGCTCATGCTGACTCGGCGTTTCTCAGCGGCGCAATTGTCACCGTGAACAATCAAAGCTTCAACTTGACGAGTATTGACGCGGTCGAGATCGATCTCGCGGAAGGCGACGACTCACTCGAACTAACCGCGACGAGCGACGTTAACGTTGGACTCTTCCCGAGTCAATCAATCATCCAGCAAGGTGACTTGCCCGACACGACCGTGAGCGGCACGGAACGAATTACGGTCGACGCCAAGGGCAACCAAGTGCAAGCCAGCTCCACGAACGAGACAGACCATGTGACTTACCAGCCAACGGACATTAATGGAGGTGTCTTACAGCGAGTAGGAACGACTGGCGAATTGACGCTCGTGCAGGTCGCCGGTCTGGCTCTTGATCTTGGAGCCGGGTCCGATTCGTTGACTGTCGAAGCGAACGACCTCGACAACCAAATCAAGCTTGAACAACTGAAGTTCATCTTCGCTCCGGCACCGCCGCCAACGTCCACGATATTCGTTGAGAATCACCAGTCGCACACGTCGCTGCTGCCGATTCAGTTCCTGACCACCAGCACGGAATCAGTGCGAGTTCTCGGCGGCGATGGACGCGATGAGTTTGTCGTCAACACTGCTAACGGGCTTGTCAATGTTGCGGGCGGCATCTTCTTTGATGGCGGCGCACCGATAGGCTTCGGCGATTCGATCAACGTACAAGCATTCAACACGACGCTGCACCAGGGCCCGCAAGCTGACGAGGGAGCCTACGAAATCGCAGGCATGCCGCTCGTTAGCTTTGACCGCACGGAAGTTACTGCGACGGGACCGGCATTGTCAGTTCCTCTGGGCCATCAACTTCTGGATGCCCGGCACGTTCCCAATCCGTCGCCCGGCAATGTCCCCTCGGGCGTAACCTTCCCGTTTGGGTTCTTCGAGTTCAAAGTTCAGATCGCCAACGGCAACTCGACGGCCGTGACGATGAAAGTGCCAACGGGCGTTACGATTCCGGTGGCTTCGGCGACGTACTACAAGTTCGGACCAGAACCGAACAACGCCAGCCCGCATTGGTATTCATTCCTCTATGACCCCAGCAAGTGCAGCGCGACGAATCCAGGTCCAGATGACTGCACCGGTGCAGAGTTCCAGGACACGAACTCTGACGGCAACGTTGATCAGATCCTGCTTCATTTCGTTGACGGTCGCCGCGGCGATCACGACGGCACCATGAACGGCGAGATTCTCGATCCGGGTGGAATTGCGATTCCCGAAGACGACTCGCCTGTCGGTGGATCAGCGGATCTGTCGATCATAAAGATCGGCACGCCTGATCCTACAGCCGCCAATAGCAACATTACGTATACCATCACCGTCGCGAACGACGGGCCCGATGCCGCGAGCGGCGTGACGTTGATCGATCGACTGCCTTCCGGGGTCGCGTTTGTCTCGGCAACTCCCACCGACAGTTGCAGCTTCGATACCGATGCCCATCAACTGACGTGTTCGCTTGGCAGTCTCGGCACTTCCGAAGACGCAATCGTGACGGTCGAAGTGCAAGCCAACACTCTGGGACGGCTGACAAACAGCGCATCGGTGTCTGCTCAGATGGCTGACCCGGTCGCAGCCAATAACTTGGCAACGGCCGAAACGCTTGTGTTGCCAGTTGTCGATCTCCCGGAAGGCGAATCCGAAGTCTTCCGAGATGGTGACGAACTGGTCGTGCGCCGCGTGACGGGAGAGGAGTTGTTGCGAGTTGCGGTCGCCGAATCTCTGGGTGTCATCTTGCGTGGCACCGTCGACGGCAACACGCTCGCGGTTGGGTCACTCGGAGTCGGGACGATTGTGGTCGAACATCTCGGCGATGAGGACGTAGTGGACCTGCTTGGTGGCGGTTCGCTGCTTAGCGGCCAGTTCATCAACGGAGTGTTTCACAATGTCGTTGACTTGAATGGGACCGATGTCTTCATTGCCGGACCACACGCGTGGCAGAATCCAGCCAATCCACTGGATGTGAATCACGACGGTTTTGTGTCGCCGGTCGATGCTGTCATCATGATCAATCGACTGAACACTCAAAACTCTACCTCGCTGCCGACACCGACACCTGGGGTCTTTCCGCAGAGCTTCCACTACGACGTCAACGGTGACGACGCTTTGGCACCGGTCGACGTCATCATTGTTATCAACTTCTTGAACGGGGCGGGAGGCTTGTCTGCGGAAGCCGAAGCGTCCCTCATTTCCGAAGGAGCGAGTGTAGAATCAGCACAGCTTAGCGTTGCCGCGTCCAATCACTTCGCGTTGGCCTTAAGCGACGGACGCAACTCATCAAGGAACTCGGATTCGCAGCAGTCGGTCAGCCAGTTATTGGCTGTCGAATCGCGCACGGCAACCTCGCGTCACGAGTTGTTTGCCGACATCGGATTGCAGCTTGTTCGTGGCGAGGATCTTTCGGAGAAGGACCGCCGGCTAGCACCGTCGGGAACATTCGAAGAGCTTGGAGATCTGCTGGACGTCCTGGCCGCTGATTCGGCGGCAACTCGGCTTTGAGCCACTCGGACGACTGCCAATCGATTCGATCGTTCCGATCGTAACGGCAGGCAGGGGTGTGGTATGCCACAACTCGAATAACCTGTCGGCAGACGGCAAGTCCGCGTTTTTCGGTGGCGTACAGTTGCTAGCCGATCGAAGACCGACGTTGAAGAAGAGTTGACGTTGGTATCGAAATCGGACGCAAGGGCAGCACTGCAACGCAGAGACATCGACATGCATCATACGAGTAACACCGGCCGGGGACAGGTCCGACGTGTCCTGATTGTGGACGACAACCCAGCGATTCACGAAGATTATCGGCGAGTATTGAGTAGCAACGACTCCAGCGCGAAAGCCTTGAATTCGGCAAAGGCGCTCCTGCTCGGCGACGAGCCATCGAACCAGAAGCCAGACCTGAAGGTCGAACTTGTGTCAGCGCATCAAGGGGAAGAAGCGTTGGATCTGGTTCGCCAATCTGTCGCCGACGGAACGCACTTCAAAGTGGCGTTCGTCGATGTGCGTATGCCACCGGGTATCGACGGAATTGAAACGATATCTCGAATGTGGAAGATCGATCCCAACATCCAAGTCGTCATCTGCACGGCGTTCTCCGACTATAACTGGGAGGAGACATGCGAGAAGCTGGAGCAATCCGATCGATTCCTGATTCTCAAGAAGCCCTTTGACGTTGCGGTCATTCGACAGATGGCATCGTCTCTGCTCGAGAAACACGAGTTGCGTCAACAGGTGCAGCAACAGATCGCGGATCTGTCTCGCGAGTCAACTTATGCGAGAGCCATCATCGACAGTTCCTACGACGCTTACCTCGAAGCTAATAGCGAGGGGCAGATCGTCGACTGGGGTAGCAAGGCCGAAGCCTTGTTCGGTTGGACGGCGGACGATATCCACTGTGAGGATTTAGGCGTCGTACTCAAGCTCGATGCTAACTCGAACGAGACTCTCGATGAATGGCTTTCGGAACTCGCCGCCCAGTCGACGGGCCAATGCCGTGAGATGATCGGCGTTCGACGTGACGGGCGTGAGTTTCCCGTCGAACTTTCCATCTCGCCAATCGAGTTGGACGGCTTTCGTTTCTTCAACGCGTTCGTGCATGACATCACAGCTCGTCGAGAGCTTCAATTGCAACTCGGCCACGCCCAAAAAATGGAATCGATCGGCCTGCTGGCAGCTGGCATCGCTCATGAGATCAACACACCAGCGCAATATGTTGGCGACAATTTTCATTTCGTCCAGGATGCCTTTTGCGATATCAGCAACGTGTTTGCCAAATACGATGAATTGCTCCAGGCTGCCAAAGACGGATCGGTTACGGAAGCCGATATTTCGGTCACAGAAAAGGCAATTAATGACGCTGACATGAGCTACTTGCTCACGGAAGTACCCAACGCGATCGAACAATCCCTAGAAGGCATTGGCAGAATTTCCGCGATCGTCCAAGGTATGAAAGTCTACTCGCATCCCGGTCAGAAGGAACAGATGGACACGGATATCCATCGGGCTATCGAAAACGCGATCGCGATTTCCAGCACCGAGTGGAAACACTTCGCCGAAGTCGAAACCAACTTTGATCCCACGATGCCGTTGATCAACTGCCATGCGAGTGACGTCAACCAAGTGTTCCTAAATCTGATCGTCAATGCAGCCCATGCCATCAGTGACGTCACAGGCGACGGGGTGGGTGCGCAAGGCAAGATAACGATTGCGACGCGAGTCGTCGATGATTTAGCGGAACTGAGATTTTCCGACACCGGAACGGGCATCGCCGAGGAAAACCGCATGAGCATTTACGATGCGTTCTTCACGACGAAAGATGTCGGTAAGGGAACAGGCCAGGGCTTGGCGATCGCCCATTCGATTATCGTAGATGGCTACGGTGGCACAATCGACTTCGAAACAGCAGTCGGCAAAGGCACAACGTTTATTATTCGCCTACCGATACACAGCGCGCGCAGTAACCCGCCTGCTGAACTTGCTGTTTCGACGATTGGCTAAGCACTTAGCCCGGCGCGAGCCGCGTGATTCGAGCCGAAGACAGTAGCTTCGGATTCTCGATTCTGGGGTCCAGACATGGCGTCGCACAAGTTCGCCGGGCCTCAGGCCAACTCGCCCAATGTGCCGGTCGCGTCGCGGAACGAATCCGTTTCCACACCCATCTTCTGAACCATCGTCAGTAACAAGTTCGCCATCGGCGGATGATCGTCAACGTCGAACGCGAGATGCTGCCCATGCTGGAGGCCAAGCCGATGTCCGCCTGCCATGAGTAGCGGCAAGTTCTTCGGCGAGTGTTCGCCACCCTTCCCGCTGTTCATGCCTGAACCGAACAGGATCATCGTCTGGTCGAGCATGTTCCCTTCGCCGTCTTGTGTAGACTTGAGAAACTGCATGAATCGGGCAAGATGACCGAGGTGAAAGCGATCGATGATACCCAACTTCTGCAACATTCCTGCATCGCCACCGTGGTGCGAAAGTTCGTGATGATTCTCGCCGCCACCGCCGTACCCTCCCGCCTCGCGCGACCACTCGTAGGTAATGACGCGAGTCGTATCGGTGACGAACGCCAGATAAGACAAATCCATCATCACGTCGATCCACATCGGTCGATCGTGGGCGTTGTGGGGCTGGCTTTCGAGTTGCAGACCCTTTGAATCGATCTCGGGTTTCGGAATGTCGATCCAGGATTCAAGCCGCTGGACGCGTTGCTCCGTTGCGCGCACCGACGATAGATACTGGTCGAACTTCTCTTGGTCCTTCTTTCCGAGCCGCCGATTGAGTGACTTGGCTTCCTTCAACACGCTGTCCAAGATCGATTTCTTTTCAGCGTATCGACGAAGTGTCGCGGCGCGATCGCCTGCACTCTCTGGAACGAACAATCGTTCGAACAGCCGACGCGGAGAGTCTTCAGCGGGAACGGGTGTGCCACTGCGGTCGAAGGAAAGTGTATGGCTGTGTCCCGCCGAACCGGTGCCTGACGAGTCGGATAGCTGAAGCGACGGAAAGCGAGTCTGTTTACCGTGGAGTTCCGCTACGATTTGATCCGCCGAGACGGTGTTCGTGTAGTCGCTTCCGGGCACGACTTGAAGATCGGCTCCGGTCAACCAAGTATCCGCACCGCTGTGACCACCTTTCGAAGCCGGGTGACCGATACCAGATACGACGGTGAAGTCATCGCGTAGCTCCTTCAACGTCTCGAGCGACTTCGACAACTTGTAGTCCTTACCCGTCGACTCGGGCACCCACTCCATGATGTTGACACCGTTGGGCACGTAGCAGCAAATCATTCGTGGCTGCACGCCGAGCGATGATTCGAGTGGCTCGTAAGTCGATGGTCGAGCTAAAGCTCGCGGAAGCATCGCTTCAAGGAGCGGCAAGCTGAGGCATGCGCCGATTCCGCGGAGAACATGGCGCCGAGAGAGGAGTGGTCGCGGTTTCATGATTTAGTCCGTTTCGGGCTAGTCACAGAATAATGAGTACCGAACGATAATTGCTCAGTCAGTATCATCCTGTCCCCCTATTTTTGGCTAAACGGCTTTGACGTGACAACGAATGTCACCAACGAATTCAACGTGTCGCCGTTCTCTTTCAAGTGCTGAACGGCTGCATCAACATGAACGCGATCGGCAATTCCAAGCTCGCGACCTAATGCGTACGAAAGCATCTTGCCTGCCAGACACTTCAAAAACAGATCTTGTTGGTCCATCAAAGCATCTCGCAAGCCGTCGACGCCTATGATCTCGGTGCCATCGAGCAGCTTCGACGACGCGTCGATCAGTGGATCATTCGGGCCGATTCGACCTTTGTAGCCAAAGCCTTCGCGATCCCGCCAATCACCGGCGGCATTAAAGTTCTCGAGTGCGAATCCGAGCGGATCGATCTTGTTGTGACAGCGTGCACACTGTGGCAGTTCGCGATGAATCTCGAGCCGCTGCCGTACGGTTGCTTTGTCGAGCCCCGGTACCTTCGGCGCGATTTCACCGGCGTTGGCGACGGGCAATCCGGGATCGATGCCCAGGACGTTCTTCATAATCCATGTCCCTCGCTTCACAGGCGAGGTCCGCGTTCCGTTCGAAGTCGTCGAGAGAACGGATGCTTGCGTGACAACTCCTCCCCGGTGAACACCTTCCGGTACGCTCACGCGACGGAAGTGATCGCCACGCACATCGGGAATTCCGTAATATCGCCCGAGCCGCTCGTTGATCACAACGAAATCAGATCGCACGAAGTTCATTACACTTAGATTGTGCTGGAGAATCTCGCGGAAGAAGGCTTTTGATTCGCCAACGATTGATAGTTCCAAGTGCCGATCGTATCGCGGATACAGGTCTGCCGCCGGCGGGTTCGCGCCAACTTCTCTGAGCCCCAGCCACTGACCTGCAAAGTTTTCAACGAACGCTTCTGATTTCGGATCTGCCAGCATTCGGTTGACTTGAGCGGCAAGCGTCTGGTCGTTTGCTAGTTCGCCCCGCTCAGCAAGATGCGACAACTCTTCATCAGGCATACTGCTCCAGAGGAAGTACGACAATCGACAGGCGAGTTCCATGTCGTCAAGCCACCGCCCACTATTGCTCACTTGAGGCCCGTCGCCCGCGCGAGACGCTTCGATAATGTTGCGAACGAACGCTTGATCTTCTTGCGTGAAGATATCAACCGACAACGTAAATTGCTTTCCATCCTCCCTTTCGATTTTTACGTCGCCGTTCGTGACAGCTAGAACTCTCGCTTTGAGCTTGCGGCCGCGTTTGTCGGAAAACGTGTGCAAGTCGTCCGTGCGACTGGGCGTCGAAGAGTTCGTTTCGCGGAGCGAAACGGCGACATTGGGTTCCGCAAGATATAGAAAGTGCGGCGAGACGAGTACTGCGATCAGCGGGGTCTTAATGGCGTGAATTAGCGAAGGTGCATCTTTGCGTACCGTGTCGTAGAGAGTTAGCTTCGCCTCAACTTCCTGATCTGTCACCGGGCGACGATACGCTCGTCGCATGAATCGCGCCAGCACTTGTCGTGCATACTCTCGTTCGTTTTGATTGCGCAAAGTGGAGTCGAACAAGAGCTTTTTATGGCTCTGCGGAGGCCAAGCGTCGTAGAGTGGCCCTTCAATTTCAAACTAATCCACCCACAGTTCAGGGCGAGCAAACTCGTCACCGGTTTGAAACCAGAAATTCTCTAGTTCCTTAGGGATCGAATAAGCGTAATCGACTGTTATGCCAGCCCTCTGCGTCGTGAAGCGACAGGGAATTTCGTAGATCTCTGGCTCGTTGACCGAAGCCGCCACATCAAACTCGGCCAAGACACGCGGCTGGCCACCAAGATTCTGAATCAGCTTTAGTCGCGGCGGACCATAATCGTACATGCGATCTGTCTGAAAATGCTTTAGATCATTCTCGTACTGAGGTCGAATCCATCGATCGCGATCCGGTTTCTTTGCAAGCTCGCGTTCCATTCGTTCCTTGAGAAACTTGTCTGCCGACTTAACTACTTCTTCGCGAGTTGGAACTTTCCCACCCGCTCGAATCCGGATGACATAGTCTCCTTCGTGCGGCAAGGCGAAGTCGCGAGCGTTCAGCTTCCGATCCCAGCTTTCATGATGCATCACTTTGAAGCCGTTCTCGACTCGACTCTTCGCGCCATTCACGATCACACGCTGGCCATCGTAGACAACTCGGTTTGAATCCGAATCGCCCGAGTCGGGTTCGAACCGCCACTTCAAGCTTGGCGGCTGCTCGCCTTCAACCAAAGCCTGATCAAGAATCTTTCGAGCAGCGGCGAAATACAGTTCCAGGTGCAGTGGCGAAACCGTCAGCGCTCCACCATTGTTGTCGAAGCCGCCCGTTGGCGGATCCTGAGGGAAACCGGCGGTGTCAAAATTGATCCCAATCAGATCGCGAATCGTGTTGCGATACTCCGCGCGGTTCATTCGTCGCACGACGATTGCGGAATCACGACGATGCAACTCGGCGCGAACCATCTGCTGTGTGATCCAATCGACAACCTTTGCGACTTCTTCCACCTTCGGTTGCGGCTCATCTTCCGGCGGCATCTCGTGGCTGTTCAAGACATTCACCACCTCGCCCCACTTGCCTTTCGCGACGAGGTCGAGGAAGTCGTTCGGCAAGTGTTGATCGACTCGCAAATCTGCTTGCTGATCATCTGGGCCGTGGCAAGGCAGGCAATGCTGTTTGAAGAATGGAACGACCGTGCGGTGGTATCCCGTGTCGTCGGGAAGGAGATCGTTAACGGATTGAGACTTAGCAACAGACGACAAGGTGACGAGCAACAACGTCGTTACAACAAAGGATGGCACTGCTACTCGTGAAAAGGCGCAAACGTTTACGGTCATGATTGCTCTCGTTTGGCCGGCATTTGCTCGCTCGCTTTTTGCGGTTGCATCACTCTTCATCGAGCGAATCGAGATTCGGACATTCGTCACGCAGTTGATTGAGTAAATCATTCGTGCCGTGAATCTTCGTCCAGTGAGTGAGATAGTCCCAATCTAACTGTTTCGCTCGGACTGCGAGAATGTTTTCAGCATCGTCCAGATCCTTGCGCCGCTTCCATCTCAGTTTTTGAATGACAACATCTTCGGCAGATGGAAGACAAGCCTCTCGTTTGATCTCGTCCAACCAACGACGTTTCCGACGATCAAAACGTTCTTTGTGGTGTTCATCGTGACTGAGCCGAAACAACTCGATGTCAAAATTCGTGGGTTTATAAGTAATGATGTTGCGAATCGAGTTTGTGATCGTTTCCATTCGCATTTGACGATCTAGTTCGAAGCCGCTTCCCAGGCTCTTCGCGAACTCGACAACGCCAATCGAATCAAACGACACAACAATGTCCGCATCCTTTGTCGCGCGTGGAATCCCATAAGCGTTACTCGACAGAGCTCCAACAAGCATGTACGGCACGCCTTTGTCTTCCAGCTGAGTAACCACATGCGCGGTCGCTTCAAAGCTGTTCATCGATATACCCTGCGTCGACATAAAGACCACGCTCATCAAGCAACCGTTTGATCTTTAGAAATCGGCGAAGCTCACGATCCACTTGCTCCTCGGTGTAGTCGGGGTGCTCGTGTCGAATCCCACCACGCATTCGCGCGCATGATTGATCGAATAATCGTGGGCCGTCAAAGATCTTTTCATCAATGGGCGCACGCCGGGCACGCGCGACCTTCGACAAGAAGATAGAATCTTGGAGCGCCTTGATTTCCGGATCGACTTGACTCACGAAAGTTGCTCCTTGCTATCGAGTAAATTCCGGCAGCTTGACGACCTCGCCGCCTTTCAAAGCCGACTCGTGCGCACAGATGCCGACGCAAGTCCAGTTTGCACTAGTCTTCGCATTTGGTCGAGGATCTCGGTCTTCGAGTAAGGCGGAAACCATTTCGTGGACCAAGTGCGGATGCGAGCCACCATGGCCGCCGCCTTGGACGAACGAAAGGTGGTCGGCATCTTCGATCGATTGCGTGAACTTTTGAATCGGTTCAGGGAGCAATTGCGCATAGTCCGGAACTTCGACGGGCGAGGCGATCTCCGGCTCCGGCTTCTTCGCCGTATGTAACACGTGAGGCTGACCTTCGGTCAACGTCCACTCGAAGCTCTTCTTCGTGCCATAGACATCGAAGCTCTCGCGATACTGGCGAGCCGTGTCGTATAAAAATCGCCAGATGTGAGCCGCAACATCGCTGTCGGCGATCTTGATTTGGCAGGACTCGACGGCGAACTTGTTGCCGGACTTCTCGGCGATGTCGTCACGTACGGTACCTGATCCATAGCACGAGACTTGTTCGGCGAGACCGTCAACGAGACCGAGTACTGGACTGACGACATGCGTTGCGTAGTGCATCGGGATCATGCGTTCCCAATACTCAGGCCAGCCATCCATGTCTTGCGGGTGCGAAGCCGCCATGTATTGGATCTTGCCGAGTTCGCCACTCTCATACAACTCCTTGATGAACAAGTACTCGCGGCTGTAGACGACCGTCTCGGCCATCATGTACTTCAATCCCGTTTCCTGAACCTTCGCCACGATCTGACGGCACTCGTCGATCGTTGTCGCCATCGGAACGGTACACATGACATGCTTGCCAGCGTCGAGTGCTTGCAGCGACATCCAAGCGTGGTCGGGGATTGGGCTGTTAATGTGAACGAAGTCTATATCGGGATCGGCGAGCACGTCTTCGTACTTTGTGTAGCGACGGTCGATTCCGAGCGTGTCACCGACTTTGTTCATTTCTGCTTCGTTGCGTCGGCAGATGGCATGAACATTAGCATTCGGATGGCTTTGATAAATCGGAATAAACTCGGCACCAAACCCCAAACCGACCATGGCAACATTAACCGTCTTACTCATCAGTCATCCTTCCATACTCGAATTGTTAAGACACGCGCTAAGGCTTCAACACAATCTTTCCCGCCAAAGTTCCGCTCTGTTGAAGCGTGTTCTCTTCTTGCAACTTATGGGCGGCGGCGGCTTCGGCGAGCGGCAAGGTCTTGCCGATTTGTGCCTTCAGCTTTCCTTCCGACATCCAATGATTCATATCGACAGAGCAAGCTCGCAACTCGTCGGGCGATGCTTTGAACATCGCGATGCCGTGTAGCGAACACTCTTTCACATAGAAAGGACCGACCGGGAACGGAGGTCTTGCGTCGCGACCGGCCATCAACACCAAGCGACCACGCTCGGCCAAGTACGAAGTCAGCGCATCAAAATCCGGCTCGCGCAATGTCTCCCAGACGACGTTGACTCCGTTGGGAGCGAACTCCTTAATCGCGGCAGCGATATCCTGAGCCTTGTAATTGACCGCGACGTCAGCTCCCAACTCTTTCGCCCTGGCACACTTCTCGTCGCTTCCGCCTGTTGTGATCACTCGAGCGCCCGCGGCGTTCGCCATTTGCACGACCATCGAGCCGACACCACCCGTGCCACCGTGGACGAAGATCGATTCGCCGCTTTGCAAGTTGGCTTTGCTGAAGAGGCCCAAGTGAGCTGTCACTCCGACCAATGCACATGCCGCCGCAGTTTCGTCAGACACATCGTCCGGCGTCGAATAAAGCCAACATTCGTCTACGGCGCAGTATTCGGCGAAAGTGCCTTGCCGTCCCATTAGCCCTTGATTCGTACCCCAGACGCGATCGCCGATCTTGAATCGCGTGACGTCTGGCCCCGTGGCTTCGACCTTACCCGCTAGATCGCAACCGATGATGAAGGGTTTTGGAAGCTCCCAGTAATTTGCCCCGTTGCGGATGTACGTATCAACGGGGTTCACGGCCACGGCGGCGGTCTTGACGAGTACGTGCGCGCCGGTGAGTTCTGGCTTCGGTAGGTCTCCATAGGTGATGTTGTCGGCTGGGCCGGTCTCTTCGATATAAGCGGCTTTCATCGTCGGTTTTGTATCCTATGAGTTGGGTTCTTCGTTGGTAGTTGTTTTTTCGTCGTCGTCGTTCTCCGCCGAGCCTTCCTCCGGCGTGTCAGAGGATTCTGCTGCCATCGGTTCCTCTTCGGTGGCTGGCTGCTCGATGATCTCTTTGTAAGGAGATACGCCTTCGCGATATGACTTGTCGGCTTGGAATAGCTCAAGTCGTTCGTAGAAGTCGTCTGAAACCAATTCGCCTGCCAGTCGGATGGCCTCCTCCTGCCAATCAACGGCCGATTCAAAGTCACCCGACTCGGCATAGGCGGCGGCGATCGTATCGACATAGGCGAAGCTGCTCCAATTCGTCAGATCGCACGCTTTGGTGGCATGTTCGACCGCGAGTTCGCCGTCACGGACAGCGTCATCCGGGCATGTGGCAAGAATCCAAGCCTTGCCGTTGTGGAGGAAGGCATTGTCCGGCTCGAGTTGCAGCCCTTCGTCGATGCTAACGATCGCGTCCGAGTATCGTCCGGTTGCGACGAACTCCATGGACTCGTTGACATTGGGTTGCGCCTGTGAAACGTCCCATTGCACGTCGTCCATCCCCAGCTCGAAATCCTGTCGCGCCTGGCGCACCGACATAACGACACCGAAGATGACACCGCCGCAGATCATCATCATCGTACCGCCGACCACCGCTATGTCAACGACGATCATCGTCACGTTGTTCGTTTTTGTCGACTTCCCATGAAATTAAGTCAGATCGTCCTAGAAGTTATGATGCTTGCTCGTGGCGCTGTTCTCTTACTTACGGCCTTATGTAATCGTTTTCCCGCATCGCCACGCCTAACCCCCCTCCGACTTT